>Ga0214544_1000254_pt1 | contig 89266 bp, 46 predicted proteins | sample CNSS3metaG_FD_160074 | JGI IMG/M metagenome (GOLD analysis project Ga0214544, IMG submission 160074) | Root nodule microbial communities from cowpea collected in UCLA plant growth center, Los Angeles, California, USA - CNSS3 | ecosystem: Host-associated > Plants > Roots > Nodule | place: USA...
AATCGCCACCTGCAGGATTTCACACCAGCAACGAAAAAAAGGGGAAGGAGGAAGAAAACCTTCTCAATTTAGGGTTTCCTACTCAATTTAGGGTTTCATTAAAACTCATGCCACGTCAATTGCACCCTCGTTTTAAAAACTTTGACACGTAGCAGTTCAATTATGCCACGTGAGTACTGTGTGAACGGCGTTTGTTCAATTTAAATGGAAAGGACCAAATCGAGTCACTTTTAAAAATTAAAGGACTCAATTGATACTCCAGATCTTTAGAGGACCTTTTTGAGACTTAAGAACAAATTCTAGGACTAAAACAGTAATTAAGCCTTTATTTTAATTATTAATTATAATATACTATTATTATTTTATTAATTATTATATATATTATTTATTATTATAATTTATTATATATATATATATATAATTATTAATAATTAAAATATTATTTAAAATATAATAATTGATATATTTATATATAATAATTAATAATATATATAAATATATATTTAATTTTTTCATTTTAAGATTTTGTATTATTTAAATATTTTATTTAATTTGTATTAATTAATTATAATTTTTATAATATTAAATTATAAAATTATTTTTTATTAAGGGTATTTTGGTAATTTCTTAATTTTATCTATTTTTATAATTAATTATATTTATCACATCAATCAAATCTCTCATTAACTTTTATAAAATTTATCTTCAAATCTACTCACTTTACTCTCTAAATTCACTCAAAAAAACACAAAAAATTATCTATCCAAATTTACACAAATCCATATTCATACTCTCTCCCATATCCATCCCTTCAAGTGAACACACCCTTAGACTCTGTTCACTTCGATGGATGATACTGTATATAATGATTTGCGAGGATGGATTTAGAAAAAAATTATGTTCGCATGGTATGATTTGTAAGAGAAAGCGCTGACAGATTTGTGAATAACTTTCAAAAATTTATCCCACCTATTTTGCAATGATTTGAGTAGATAAGTAAACATTTATCAGCTATACCCTCTATAATTTTATATAAATATATATCAACTAATATAATTATTAATCATAATATACTATTATTTAATTTATTTACAATAAATATTTTATTGTATGTTATTAATTATTAATAATTTTAGTTATTTATTTACTACTATATTATATATATATATATATATATTATTTATTATTATTAATTTATTATATAATATATATAAATTAATAATAGAGGTAATAAATAATATATATATATATATATAATTATTATTTTTAATAATATATATAATATTTAATAAAACTAAAATTTGTATAAATGTCTATAATAATTAATAATAGTAATAAAAAATTTGTTAAGATTTAATATTTTATTTTATTCAATAATAATATTTTTTTTATTATTTATGTTTTAATGTATTTAATAATGTATAATAATAAATGATAATATATTTAAACTTAATAATTAGTTATATATAAATAATAATTAATATTAATAATAAAATATATGAATATGTATAATAATTAAAATGTTGTTAAAAATAATAATATATAATTATTATTATTATTTAAATTTATGTATAATAATTAATAATAATAATAATAATAAATATATATATATATATATATATATATATTAAAATATTGTTAAATTTTAATATTTTTAACTCTTCTAATAAATATTTAATTTTATTTTTATCATTAGGGCTAATTTGGTAATTTTAAAATTTTTTCTATTAAAACTTTTTTTTTATCTATCACATCACTCAAATCATTCACTAACTCTTATAAAATTTATCTCCAAATCTACTCATTTTAACTTCTAAATTCACTCAAAAAAACACATATTCATCCACTCAAATTCACATAAATCCATATTCACACTCTCCCTCAAATTCATCTACACATACGAACACGACCTTAACCTTTATTACCACAACAAGTTTATAATATTATTGTTAGTATTTAATAATTTGAATTATATTACTATTATTTTATAATTTTGTTATAAACTTTTCATTTTTCTTATTTTTATTAATAATTTATTATTATTATTTTAATAATAGTAATGATTTATATTTTATCATTTGTATTATACTATTGCATTTTATTAATTATATTTATATATTATAAAATTATAATAAAAATCAATTATAAAAATACAATATATGAATATAATAAAACAATTATATGTAATTTATCGTATTTCATTGTGAATCTTTACATAGTCTTCTCAAATCCGTTGTTTGAAATAAAAAGTTAAAAAGAGTATAAGAGTGGAGAGAATGAAAGAGCTTATAGGGTCAAAGGAGGTAGGTAGGTAGGGTGAAGTAAAATGCAGAGTTGAAAGTAATGATTTTGTGGTGTGGGAGCGTAGGGCACACTTTAGGCACAGTGTTCCCATTTGCCGGCGGCATGCTTCATGTGTATTTGGCTAAATCTTCAAAAGGACTTTCAAAAGTGATTCTCTTCATCATCATCCTCCTCCACTTCAAAACTGGAGGCCACTCAAACTACTAATGCCTAAAAATTACACTTTAACGTCCCATAAATAATGTGTTTATGTATATAAAAGTGTGACTTCTCGTTTAATAAATAATTTTAATAAATAAAACATTACATATAATAATAAAATAAAATAAATAAAAGAAAGTATATCAGAATTTAACCATTACAATAATTTCAAAATATACTTTAAATAGAAGTGTTATGTCACAGAACAATACCATGAACATATTTTAAAACATAAATTAGATTGGCAAAAGAGTGTTTAAAAGAGTAAAGAATTATATAAGATCAATTTTTCAAATGATACTCAAAAGAGTAATAACCAACATGTCTAAACTACACAACAACATCTTTGTCGTCTTGATGATGATCAGGGGTTTCCACATCTGCTCACACCAACATTTGGTAATCATTGCAAAAAGAAAAACACAACAAGGAAACAAAACACAAAAAGAAAGAAGGGTAAGCTTTAAACATTTATACGTAAATATAGTTACATAAATACATCACTCAAGAAACACATACATGGAGAAAAGAAACATCATCTCACAAAGTTTTCACTCCATTAAACACCCAATTGACTATTGACACAATATCCGGATTATGCATTTGATATATAATTGTAAGGAAGTATGTAACTGCGTTGATTTCTAAACTCTAAAGAGTCTACCCATAAGGAGTTATCACTCAATCAATCACAAGGTTAATCCCAATATGTCTCAGGCTCAAACACCTCCCAAGACTAGAATCTCCTATCACTCTCACCACATAATCACTTTGCTCTATGTGAGTGTGAGTGATTATTAGAGTTCATAATATCTTCCTTATCTAGACATACACTAACCACACCATCACCAAGAATTTTCCTTGAAACTCTTTTACTATCAACATTCCACATGTTATCTCAGAATAATTATCATCCTAAGCTAAACACATCAAGTACATGTCAAAAAAAATGTCTCATCATTCATACATAACTTCATACATCATATTTTTAACATTAACTCAGTCAATCACAAGTTAAAGTAAGGAATTAAAATTTTACAGCAATTCTCGCTTAAGCTAGATTGATATCGCTTAAACCATAAATTTTCGTTTAAGCTAGACTGATGTCGTTTAAACTAAAATTTCTCGGTTAAGCTAGAAGAGCAGATTTTTCACTAGTTTCAGCATGCAAAAACCCAAAATCCCAAAAAACAAAACTATAACAAACACAATTCAAAACCAAAAACATGCAAGACACTAAAAAAAGGTTTTAAATCTCTAACTTCCCTTATCTTGACCGAGAGATAAACTTGAGAAAAAAAACTAATAGAAAAAGCACCACAACTCCATAAGCAACTAAAGGGATGGAAAAAAAACATGAACATAACAAAGATGAGGAAGATGACATAACCAATGCACAGAGCTGGAAAAGGAGAAAAATGAAAGTTTGAGCTCAACTTACATGAAGAAAAGACAGTTCCGCTAGTTGGGAGGAGAGTTTCACAGCTACCCTAATACACCTTATGCTTTAAAGAGGGAAGAAAGAATGTGAAGTGTTTTTGAAAAAAGTCAGAATGAAAGAAGTGAGTAGGTGAAAGGGGCCTTGGGAAAAAACAAGTGGGTTGACTTTAAGTCCTCTAATAAAATCAGACCCAAAGATTTTTACAAACAGAAATGGACTTTACAAGGTATAACACATTATACGTATTAGTGAAATGTTCAATTTGAAGTTTTTTTTTTTCTCTTTGAAATGATTTAAACACAATGATAATATCTAAAAATACAATTTTTTATTAAAAAAATGCATAAATTTGTAAATTTATTACATAATGTTCTATTTTGATTATAGAAATAGAAACGAAACTTATATGATCACAATTATTCGCTTTTTAATATTAGATATATTATATTTGAATAATCTTGTTTATATATAATTTTGAGTATGTAAATATACAATGATCTACTGAAGGTATCAAAGTCACAAACTTGGGCTGTTATATGCTCTATACACATGGGATGAATGAAAGTTTTACAAATATGTGAAAAGTTGGTGTGGTATGCAATCAGAGGGAAGCATTGGAAGGAGGAAAGATGATGCATGTGTGAGGAAAGGGCGGGGAGTGGGGACATACATGCATGTGCGCGCATGAATACCAAAACCGAAGACTGAAAGATTAGTTAAATGAAAGAGAAATTCAATGATACAAATGAAGATTCGCGCTGTTTTTGCTTCCTCTATTTCACTGCTGATGTAGAAATATCCAACAAGGGTTTGGGTGCATGATATGAATATACAAGAACCCAGAAAAGGTATCTTACATTAAAACTCATAAATACATGGTTTCAATCCACCGTCTAACTTAAATGTGGGAACAAACAACAGCCATGATGATCACGTACTGGGCAATTTTTTAGCACTGCTTCAGATGCAGCAAATGCTCCTTTCAATTAAAAGCAATACACTATCCATCTGCTTACAAATTGACAAAACAGAAACCGCAACCAAGAAAAATCTATAGCCATAGTTATCATATTCTTTTCCAATCCAAACCCAAGCAGAGGGCAAACTAACAACAATATAGATCCAATCAGAAAAGTACAAGCTTGAGTTTAACATCCGTGCCGAGCGATAACTCTCTAGATCACCCTCATCTTTCATTTTGGTTACAATGTTCTTTCTCCAATATTAGTTATAACTTATGTCACCCACAAACCCACTTTCAAGCAAGTTAATTTCAAATTCTACTCCTGGCTTCCTTACTTGAATCCAGTAGGAAAATTCGAGTTGATAGGCATTTAAATACAACAAATCTCTTATCAGTTGGATTTATTTGTTAAAAAAACTAACCCTGTTCAAATTCAAAAGGATTAATAATCATGTCCCAATTTTGCGAGGTCAAGAACACCAGAATTGTTGGACTAATCTGAGATAGAACTTCGTCCAAATTGGTTCCGAGTCTTCCAAGAACAAAGTTCTTGGGGATTTCAGCGTCAGCAGAAAGACGAACAACAGCTGGGTTGGACGTAACTTTAACAGCGTATTATAATTAAACATTTGCGCTGAAGGCAGCAATTCACATAATTGACAATATAATCAAGAGCCGGTAATATGTCACAGCTGAGTTATGCTGAGAAATGCAACACCATACTGTACAATGATATTTTAGACGTAAATCAATATCCACACACTTATGACTCCCTCAATACCCTTATTTATCCTTAGTAACACACCATCAATGGTATTTAAGTGTCTAAGCTCTACAAGAAACTTCATTGTCAACAAAGACCGAATACACGAAGCTGAAACGTCATCCATGGAGTGTTGCTTCGAAGTAGTGAGCAAAGATGATCCAAAAACTTTCCAGGATCATTTCAAGCGCCCAATTGCACCCAATTGTATTTGGCGGACTTCTAATCGATATAGGAACTAAGGACACAGGTACACATTACCTCGAATAGGGGTTTGTACTTATAGGAACTAAGGAAACAGATACACAATACCCTGGATTTATATTTACACTAAATCCACTCAAAGATTAACTGTGTATAAACCCAGACTATGGTCATCTAGGTCAACTTGCCACGGTTGGCAAATCTCCATATTTCTTCAAACAAGCAACTAGTAACTGGGACACCAGGCCATTGTTCTCATCTCGCTTTTACTAGGAGCCATCTTCAATGAAGTAATGTCTGAATATTTTTAGCCAAATCAAATGCATCATGGTACTCTCCTCTCTTGTATTGTAAAAGAATTTTTTTAACCACACACTCGTTTACTTGTAAGAATCTGTCAACTAAAAAGGGACAGAATCCAGCAGCTAGCAAATGGATGCTCCAAATCTGTATGTCAGCAAGCTTACCACTGCAAGGGAAAAACATCAACCTTGACACATGTAAATAAAAAAAAAAAAAAACTTCAACTAACATCAACATTTGAACAAAACGAAAAAAAATTCTTCAACTAACATCAGCATTTGAACAAAACGAATATTACATTTTGGGTTAGGAAACAACATATTCCAATCATTTAAAATATTTGCATCTTCCAGGGAAGGTCCCAAAGCGAAGGACCCACTACAAAAAAAAAAAATGAATATACCAAATCTTATGAAGCTACACCACGAAACCACATTAAAGAAAATCAAGCCAGAAATATGTACCACCTATATTTATATCAAACGAACATAAAACAACAATTTACAGATCAAACAAATTTTCACAAAAAAGATATTAATGTGAATAACTAAAATTATCATACCCCTGTTCCTGAAGACTCTTTGCTATGCGAAGGTACAGGGAAGGATCATTGTACACAGCCTTACCCCATGCATATATAAAGAGGCTTTTCTTGAATTCAACCCCTGACCTATTGGTGACCCAGACACAACTTAATCTTTGTGCCAAGGTTTACTCTCAATGTAAATAGCAACATATTGAAGAGAAAATTGTTTGTGATAGTAAACATCACAGGAAAGCAATGATGAGTAGTAGCTCTACAATAATATCAACTCAAATAATATTCTATAATGCCAGACCAAGAGAAATCTAAAAACTGAAAAAATACGAACTAGGTGACTCTTATGATTGGCTAATCAACAAGCATATGCTCTATGCAACAACAGCCTTGATAAAGGGAATTTGTCTCACCAATAAAAAATACTCTAGGTACCAGAACTTGCTTTTTGAACCCAAACTTGTTTCTGCAATTTAGAAAAGAAATCTTAATCAACTACTGAACCAGAAAAGAGTATGATTTGTATCCTCCCCATGGAGAAATCAAATTTAGGTACCTCGTTGGAACCATAAGCAGTGGTACCAGATCTTCTAGGATGCTTCCCTTCACTTGAAACTGAATAGCTATCAACATCCTTTACCCCATGTGTTGGTCCGCGGCGACCAAAATGCTTGAAGCCTTAATAGGAGCAATAAGTAAATTCTTAAGTAAAAACCACCCTGAATGAAAGCATAAAAATGTCTTAAGATTTTGTTTTTCAAAGCTAGAAACCAACCATTTTCTGATGAATGACTGGTACGGACACCTCCAAGAGATTTTACCTCCCCACTTCTTGCATTTGGCATGTCATGTTTCAAATCTGCACTTCTTCCTGATTCATATAAGTGAAAAAAATCAACTTGTGAAGATGTACCAATTTTACCACAAGTTATATCATGTGCATCATAGAACCCCTCAAATAACTAGAGTCAGTGAAAGAAGGAAAAGAGTGGTATCGCACAGGTTAGAAATCAGAGGAACAGGAATCTCTAGGTGGGGGTGGGAACTAACAGTTGAGATGGAAGGCATGGGTACTGGGACGTAAGAGCAGCTGTAAACAGGTATCAAGGGAAGTGGACGGCTGGAATTAGTTGGAAAATAGGGATATACAAGGCCTCTAGAATTGCGAAGAGATTTCACCCCTTCTGTTTCTGCATTTCCATATTTTCCATTGTTATTATGATATCTAGCTCCTTTTGTTTTTTCTATCAAATCCATATTAATTTTTGTGCCATTTTGACACTTCTTAACTTTCTCCTACTACATACAAACAGGGCATAAATGCTTTTCAATTTCTTCCCTTTTTACATCATATAAAGGATAATTAGCAATTGCCAAAAACAAAATCATAGCTTTAGAATAAAACATGTACCTTCGAAAGGATCTACTTGTGAGGAAGCAGCAGATGAGAAAGACTCATCAGCTCCATTAGAACTTGTCCAAACACCACGATCTGGTCTATCTTTATGCCTAGTATGCCTATCCTGCCTCTCGCTAGATACATGTGAATCATGCACACCAATCTTATTCTCTGATGTACCATTCATGCCCTTCAGAATTAGTTGCACGTGTATGGGCCGAGGGGATTGTTTTTCTTTTTCTAGATTAGATTTTTGGATTTGCTGCTCAGAGAGTGCCCTGGAAGATTGGCTTTGACGCAACTCCTTTTTTGAGAGTATACTTCTGATAATCCTTCCGCTACCTTCATGCCTCTGATTCTGCTTCAAAACTGTTGCACCAAGAATTTCTTTAGCTGAAGATGTTATATTGTGATGCTGTGACATGCTATCTAAATCAGATACCTGCATAATAAAAACAAACAAAAACGAAATAAACTCTTAGCAGAATAGTAGTTATAAACATGATCCACCAATGACACTGGCAATGACCTAAAATACAATCCACATCCAAATTATAGCGAACTATTGATTCATCAAACAATAATAAGGCAGCATATTACATAAAACAAATCCTAGGAATCAACCACATTAGCGAGTAGTATTATTCGTATTAAATCAATTGCATAATTATACCTTCACTTCTTTCATAGTGCTTCTCTAAAGCACGCTGACCTTCACATTTATTATGAAGATTGTAAATTGATAGCCAATAGCATATTATTAGATATTGATCTCTCTGATTGTCCCTCCACTCACCAATAGGATGATTTAAGTATTAATCTCACCAGAAAATCAATTGATGGACAAGATGGCAGCACCAACAAGTCAACAACATTGAAAACACCAGAATAAAGAAACAAAATGTTCATGAAAAAGGGACATAAGAGGAGTGAGGTAAGAAAGTGATAAATGATCAATCTAATAAGGAAAATTAACAAATACAATCAGCTTAAGTGAGTGTTGTGCATCAGTACATATCAACCATCAGAAATACACCAACTTCTCACACCAAGTAAATAGTAAACTACACTAAGAGATTCCATACAAAATCTTTAACACAACATGTGCAACATACATAGATTGCAAATAAAATAGAATTGTGAAGATATAAATCATAAGCTTACAGCAATTATCTCTCTTTCTTTCCCTTTACGAAGCAGTACTCTTTTTTTTCCAGCATCATTATTTCCAGAAACTCCTGATAAAATGGACAAAAGTGTAAAGAAAATAAAGTAAACCAAAAGTGTATATTTAAATGTTGCATCTACATCATAAAATAAAACCCAAAGAATAAAAAAATAACACATGAAATTTTGAACAAAACATCAACACTACCATTCTCATCAAGGGTTTGTTTTCCATCTGAAGAGGCCATATTTGAAGCTTTACTTGAAATATGCTGATCACCTTGGCTAGGAACCAAAGTATAAATTGATCTGTCTTTCATAGTAGCATTTTTCCCTGGGTGCCTGGCAACATACTGAGCATCATGAAAGCAAGAGTTAGGAATGTTAAAACACACGAGTAAGAGCAAAGTGTTCAACTCTGACGACAAAAGTATCAAATACTATGCTGTTTTGAAAAGTATATAATCATTATTATTATTATTATGTTGCATCTTTTCTTTTTCTCTTCTTAAAATTAAAATAATAGGAGCAAAACATAAAAGCAAGGATAAATTGAATATTATTATTGTTTTGAAGAAAAAAATTACTGTTTTGAAGAAGGGACAATCAATGTTCTGAAAACCAAACTGATTATTACACTAGTACCATCTTCAATGGTGGTTCTTATATGCGCTCTTAAGCCAAGAACTTGTCTTAATTTTTCTTCCATTGGAGAAAGGTAAGTTGGATGCCAAGTAAACCTTGTTCTTCTACAAAAACTCATAAAAACTTGTTCTTAATTACATAATTAACCCACATAAGATGAATCCAAAATTCAAGCTAGGTTCTTCTATTGGAGCAAAAAGTAGCCGAAGTTCTTAAATATTATATGGAAGTGAGGCAGCCAGAAAAAGTGCATTAAGAACCCAAAACGAGTTCTATTATTAGGGATGCTCTAAGGGTACCAGTTCAAGCTTTGATGGTCGAATTGTAGTATAATATTTAGTATTTAAATAATATTTTTAAAACTTTGGTGTAACAATGTTATACCAAAATACTATGTCCAGAAAATATGCATCGGTAAGCATCATCATAATAATTATAATAACATAAAGACATGGTTTTATCAGCTGGCCCGAAAAATTACAAGGGATTTTATATATCTGCATTTCGCTGGATTCTAATAGTCATCCATCCACAATTCCAATACATTTTCAAACAAACAGTATTGACACTGATAAAAAAACGACAGTAAGGAATAAAGTAAACAGTGTGGTTTCTATAATTGCCTCACAGTTATTTAGTAAAAGAAAACTTTGTTGGATAAGCCGTTCTGTTTCAGTAGGCTGTCCCATGTACACATAACCCAAGTCTTCGATTGATATTTGTGGATTTAAGGTCATCTCTCTTAATTTTACCCTTAATGTGTGTTGATGTATGAACATCTGAATGACATTGAAAGGTATTTACAATATTGACAAGCTTGTATTGTGAGGCATGCACTCAGCAGAAGTAAAGCCCACATTTGGTTGGTTTGATTATATTCCACAACAGTACTGGGCCTAGGGAAGGATGTGGTAATGGAGTGAAAGTAAAGCACCACATCAGGTACTCTTCTAACTGTAAATTACTGGTGCTCTAAAATAGGCAATGAACATCCTTGTTGTTAAGTATTGCTGAACTGACCAACTGTGCCGAACCACCGGTTCAAGACAGGTCTTACTAGTTAGAGACCGCTTTATTTATAAAGTGGTTTTGAGGTCATTCCTAACAGGATACCAAGCCGGTTCCATTTTAATAACCATGCTAATACTTAACTATATTTAACTTTCCTCTTCAAAAAATGAACAATACCATAGTAGCAGAAACCCTCTTCTTTCCGGAACCTCGTCTTGATGTGCCAGAACTAGGACTCCCATTTGATGAAGTGCCTCTTCTACTCACTTTGCCATTGGATAACGACCTCTGCACACACATCATGCACATTAGATAAGCAAAGATACCAGCAACGTGCTAATAGACAAAACAGGATAAGGATATTTACAAGGGATTTGCTCTCATCAGCACAAATGCTCTCATAAAGCTAATATAATGACAAGGGACAATTAAATAAGCTTTGAGATTTCAAAAGTTGTTCACAAACAAAAAAATACCCGAGGTCCCTTGGCAGCTCTTTTCTGGCGCACAAAATCCATCAGTGGTGTACTTATAGGAATATCTTTTGCAGCACCTGGTAAAGCACGTAAACCCAGTAAGTAACAAATGGGGGAAAATAGTATTTTGTGCCCATTATTTGTATGCATGGTTTTAAGTCCTAAAACTTTCAAACTTAAAATTTACTGTGTATATGGTTTTAAGTCTCAACTTTCAAACATAAAATGTACTTTGTATCCATTTTGTGTATATTTAGGTCTCAAAATTTTCAAACATAAAATTTACTGGGTATCTTCTGCATTAGTTGACTAACCAGATCGTTCTGCTTCTCTCTTCTCCAATTGTATCTCAGCGCTGGGAAGATTCTCAACAGGCTTGGAAAGTAGTTCAAGAAACTCCATATACTCAGAATCTAGATGTTCATCATGAAAAGGCATATATTTATCAAAAAGGAAAAGACTATAATTTATTGAGATGCATATAATGCCTATTGAGATAAACATATCCACTACAATTTACTTAAACCAAGTGGTACCTTTATATATGGTCCCATCACGACCATCCTTTTTAGACCACTGTCTTGGAACGCGTTGGGAAGGAGCATATTCAACAATAACTTTGAACTGAGATCCTAGAAAGCAACAAATGTGAAACAGAGAACTACATTCAGTATCTATTATCCAATTCTCATTGTTTCATGCACAACATATGTAAAATGCATAAAATACACTTGTGAAATAAAGTCTTGATATTCCAAAGAGTAAAAACATAGATTGCTTGCCATGAAAAACCTACATGGAAACAAGTCTATTTCCTGATGTATTGAATACTGAACTAGAGGGCGACAAAAACCAAACCGTGGCATTGGCCAAATTCGAACATTGATTGCAAGAACGACAAAGATAACAGCTTCAGCAAGATCTTATGCATGCCTAGTAAACCACTTCACATGATTTCATTAATTACCCTTTTCATTCACAAAGACGTGTCCATTAAAGAACTCCGCAAACAGTATAACGTCATCTGGCCTCTTGAAGTCAATGTAGGCTCTAGAATATGATATATGCTTCTGGCTGAAAAATCCATTTAAAAAAAGTATAACATAAAGTCAAAAGGTTTTCCTTAAGATATTATGAAACAGAGTATCTAAATTGTAAACATCGACGCCCAATTCGCATTACAGATGTTCAGTTATAATCATAATAATAACTACCAGTCAAATGATATTCCCAGTAGAAAAAACAAATTTAATACATAGTTTATGCTATTATAACAATTATATAGAATCTGGTAGGCAAAACCATACGTACCCTAGCCTAGCCTGGCCAAGCCTAGGCACGGTCAATTGACTACTGTAATAAAAAGCAGCAAGCAATGAAGTATATATGAAGAAAACACGAAGCAAAATGCGAATGGAGGGCTAGAAATTAATGTCACCTGATTTTGCCAGGACGGAAAGAGAGCCAGTTGTAGCGGTCAGCGAAGGCGGCATCAATTTGGGCCAAAAGCGCGGCCTCAGAAAGAGAGGGCGGCAAGTGACGCAGCACCACCTTCGTCCGATCCAACGCACCCTTCATGCCAAAACCCTATCCTCACTACACACACTTACAGTTACAGTTACCACTTCTCTATCAATTAATCAATCAATCAACCAATCAACGAGTGCGCGAACGACAATCTCGGTAGGATTACATCTTCTCCACTGTTTCAGATTGAGAGGATCAACACAGCAAGTATATGCCCTAATTCCAAAGAAAACCCCCAAATTGCCATGCACTCATAAAGAAAACAACCAGAAAGAGAGGAAGGGTTTGCTTTGCGTGCGTTTGGAAGGAAATTGCGAGTTGAGTTGAGTTGCCTCGAGTGCGTGCGTGTCAAATTAATTTAAAACCATATACGGTTGCGTTTTGAGTTTCTACTTCTGACTTCGGGTGCCCTCTTCGAAGTTTAAAAGAATAATGCCTCCTGTATTTTCGAATAACATCATTTTAATATTAAATTAAAACATAAATGTTTTTCAAAAAATTATTTCAGTTAGTATACAATCTAATTATATGCTCGTTTCACAAGTTTTTAGAAAATAATAAATTATTTATAACTATAATACTATCTAATATAAGTAGAGCTGTCAAAACGGGTTATCCGACCCGAGTTGACCCAATCCAACTCGGCTCGCGATGGGTTGACCACTTAGTGGGTCAATCCAACCCGGCTCACTTATTAGTGAACCAATAAAATTAGAACCCGACCCGACTCACTATAGATTGACGGGTTAAACATGTTGGCTCAGTGACTCATTTAATTAAAAAAAACACACAATTTTTTTTCTTCAATCTCAAGAAAACTAAATTATAATTCCGATTAAACTCTAAATAAACTTCAATACAATCTAAATAAAATCTCAAATTATGTTAAACTCCAAATACAAACCAAAATCAAAAAAATATAAATTACTATCTAACATCAAATCATCATTGTCACTTATCAAACTATAGTATTAGAATCTTGAATGGATAAATCCACAACATTTTCATCTCTTGAAGCATCTTCTTTATTCTCATCTACAACAAAACAAGACAAAAATAATGTTAACTAATAATATTATATTAAAAGATTAAGTATTAAATAATTAAATTAATTTTACAGGACTAACAATAATGTTACCTGTTAGTTCAAAATCATGCAACCAATTTTGTGTTATAATGAGTGCATCAACATTTTCTAGAAAAACGATATTTGGTTAACACATGAGAACCAAAACTAAAAACAAATTCACTGGCAACATATATATATATATATAATAATATATATATATATAATATATAATATATGATAAATATTAGGATAAGATTAGGATACGTTCATATAAATATTCAATAATTTTTAAAAATATGATAAATATATTATTATTGTATAAATTCAAATTAAAATTATATTTATCAAAATTATTAATATAAAAAAATAGAAATTGTTTTTTACTATAAAGATTTTACAATTGTATAAATTAAATATAAAATTAATAAAATATCAAATACAAATAGAACACATATATGTTATCTATAAATTGAAGTAATGATCCATCAGTCATAAATAGAAATCATGAAGGATTTAATTATGAAATAAAATCTAACTGATACAAATTTTAGCCGTGTAAGCTGTGTTCGAGTAGAATTGATGCTTACGGGTCAAATTTCACTTATCAAAACTTTATTTCGCAAAACAGAACTACAAAAAACAAGCTTAATTGTTTTTTGTTTACATAGTTTAAATGATTTTGTATACACAGTTATATTAATGATAACCTTTAAATTTAATCGTTTAAAACAATAACATTTTGACTAGTTTGGGTCAAGAAAAAAATTAAAAATATCATTATCTGGTAAATATGAGGAAGTTTTTCTTCTTCGTCTCTATTATTATTATTTTATTCATTAATACCTAAAAGTTGTACACTTTTTAATTGAATTTTTATTTATTTTTTCGTGTTAGATGAATAATGTGATTGTTATATTAGTTAGTATGTTTTTCCTATATATTAAAAATGTGATATTTCATATTTAATATAATATGATAATATGATTAAAAATTTAAAAATATGTTAAATAATGAGATAATTATGCTTTTCAACATCGATATACTTTGATTACTTTAGTTAAAAGCGTATTGAATTACAATATAATTATACTTTTAAATGTGACAGCTAGGGATATCAACGAGGCGGATAGGGTATGGATAGCAACTCCCCCATACCTTATTTGTTGGATAAATATCCGTCTTGTACCCGTATCTATATCCGTCGGGTATTCGTTATGCGGGTACCCGTCTTTTTTTTCCATATCCATGGGTATCCGCATGTATTTACAAAATTATTTAAAAAATAAATATTTAATCATAAATTCAAATAAAATAAAATAAAATACATCACTGTCATAAATTTTAAATGAAGTTCACAAACTCAAGTCCATACAAATCCAAATAATTATAAAAATAAATATAGAATGACGTTGAACACAATGAAAATTCTTTAATTAGTGTTTTGATCAACGAGCTCACTTTCTCCGATTGATTCCTGAAAATTAGTCAAATAATAAACCTCAACTATCATGTACCAAATATTCTTATTTTGATTTCATCATCTGACAACAAGCATATCATAAACGTCACTGTCTATATAAAGTTTGATGTATATGCCAAATTTCAAAGAAGGGAAAGAGAGAATGTCAAGAAGTGTATTCGGAAGAAGACAATGCACCAATACTTGAAGCTGGAAAAATAAAAATAGAAGACAAGACAAGATGTGCAGCTTAGAAAAGATTATGTCAGAGTGTTTTTTACTAATATATATATATATATATATATATATAGCTTAGAAAAGATTATGTCAGAGTGTTTTTTACTAATATATATATATATATAAAGGTATTTTTGTGAATTAAAATTTAACGGGTACGAGTATCCACGGGTACAAATACTATGATACTCATACCCGCCCCGTTAACATGCGGGTATCAAAAATACCCGTACTCAAGGTAGCGGGTATCCATTTTTTACCCATTGCGGATTTTATCCGCGGATACTCGCGGGTATATATATTTTTGACATCCCTATTCACAACCAACAAAAATTGTTTATATTATTTAGTTTTTATTATCCAACATATTTTTAATAAAAATAATGAGTTATTCATCCACAATACCTCACATTTTTTAATTTCCTAATACATGGATTAACAAAAATACCATTTTATGAGATAATGATCATGTTACTAGATTAATAAAAAAATTAAATAAGAAAACTGGATTAAAAAGTATAACAAATTTGAATATTCAATAAATAAGAAAGAAAATAATAAAAGAATTTTTTCTGAAACCAAAAGTCAAATATTTAATATAATACTTAATGCCATCAGTGTAGTATTAAATAAAAACAATTTTCTTCACAGAGTATTAAATATTACATTTATTGAATATAATGTAGTTATTAAAATTAATAATTAAATATACATTTATCAAATGCTTGACCTTTTCTTAATCTAGACCTACATGCATAACAGCACACTACCCGAAAAGTAATTATTTCAAGTATTAAATATAAACTGTTATCAATGATTTTATATCTAAGAAAATTATATATTTATTAAATGTAGTAATTAGAATGTAAAATGCGTATAATTATTTAAAAATGAATATCTGCATACTCAGACGTACATGTAAAAAATATCTTGAAGTTTTTTTTATTAGTTTCAGTATTTACATATTATATATAAAACATATAAAATGTTAGTTTAAAGAAATACTTTAAAATAGAAAAATAAAATTCATGTTAGCACAGACAATAAAATATATATAGTGTTTGGTTCCGTTCCGTTCCGTCTCTTATTTGCGTCTCCGTCTCTCTCTGGCTTTGGTGGTTTGGTATAGGGATTTGGTGTGTGGCTGTGGGGTTTGCGAGACACTCACTCAGTCACTCACTCGCTCAGTCACTCGGTCACTCACTCTGCTTTTCGTTCATTTGGTGAGTCTCTGCGTGTTGTGTTCATGTGTGTGTGTTTGCAGAGTAGATTAACTAGGTTTGGTTTGGTTCGGTTGCAGAGAGTGAGTGATGGGAGAGAGGATCCATGGCGGTGGGAATGGGAATGGATGCTATTTCCATTTTCCTCCTCCACCGTCCCCTGTCCGCTCCTCTTCCTCCTCTATTCCTCCAGATCGCGAAAGGTACTTCCTTTTCCATTATTCACTTCTTCCTTCTCGCATTACAATCTCTCCGCCCAACTCAACTTAACTCAACTCAACTCCCTCCTCCTAATCTAATAATTTTCAGATATTTCGCTGAACTACTCGCTGAGAGGCAAAAACTTGTGCCTTTTGTACAAATTCTTCCCCAATGTACCAAGCTTTTGACTCAAGGTATGCGCCATTCCAGTTTATCATTCCCATGCCTTTTGATTTTTCATCACCTCCTTCTCTTTCTAATTCTTTGTTTATGCATGCATACCTTTTGTTTGATTGATGTATACGTTTACTCCTACTCTTTCATTCTTATTGTGTTGTTTTGTGTAACAGAAATCAGACGCATGTCGGGATTTAATCAAGGTTTTATCGATCATGAAAGACTCGAGCCAGATAGCCCATTCAGGCCCTTGGGTCAACATCCAAATACTAGACCAATGGAGTTGGAGGGATGGCCTGCTTTGCCAATAGAGGTCACTCAAACCTCTATCTGTTTTTTTTTTTGTTATATCTATATTTTTTTCAACCATGATGATTTGCATTGTGTCTATCTTCCATATAGTGAACTCATTTGGTGTCTAATGTGTCTTAGGACGACTTTTTTGGACTTGTTAACCTTGTATTTCGTAATTGTGTCATTGTATTTTAAAGGATTGTTTTACACATAGAGGCAGGTATACGAAAGATTATCTTTCCTGCATTGGAATGCTACTAATTTTGAGTTGATTTTTTAGAATATTTCATCTCCGAAATTGTCCAGTTTAATGGAAGTTTGGGGCATTACATATACTCTAGATTTAACCTGTCTTAGAGGCAAATGTTGTTATATACCTTAACATGTTTTGGACCAGTCCGTATGCTTGCCCATCAGCTCTTCAGCCCTATTACGGTGAATTCTTGATTGCTTTTTATCTCCAGATTTTGGCTCACTGGAATTTTAAAATCATTGATGCTTTTAGCATTTACATTTTGAAAAATGAAAATGCTCATAGGTGGGCAATTTATGTAAAGATTTCTTTTGAACTGTGAGAAAACTTGGTGTCAAGGAGTTTGGGTTGTTATAACAGCTTCTGGTTATAAAGAGAGATCTAAATACGAAATCCTTCTTGCAGGACAAAGCAAATCTCCAAAGGATGGCATCCTTTCAAGCGCCACCAATGGGTTGGCCTGGGACACAAGGAGTTCCATCTACTCCTGTTGTGAAGAGAGTTATCAGGCTTGATGTTCCTGTAGACAAATATCCAAATGTAAGTCAAATCCTTGTTATTTCACTCCAGTTTATATCAGGTTTTGTTTTTCAAATGTAATAGCTTTTAGACTCAAATCTCAGCAGTATAATTTTGTTGGCCGAATTCTGGGACCTCGAGGGAACTCATTGAAAAGAGTGGAAGCCATGACTGAATGTAGGGTTTACATCAGAGGCTGTGGCTCGGTAAAGGATTCTATTAAGGTAAAGTTGGTATGTGTAAGTAAACTTTCTATTTCCCCCACTGATATGCATAATCTGATGCGGTGAACATTAAACATTACTTTTAACAACATTTCTCAAGACTCAACTGGCTCTCATCCAACTCTAGTGTAGCTAGCTTCCCCTTGGTACTTTGTAATTAACTTTCTTTCCCAAACTTATACAATTTCTAAAAATATTTTTTGGATTTCTCATTACTCATACTATAGTAAGTTTGATCGTCACATTTGTATTATGTATTCCAATTTCCCTATATTTTCTTTGTAGGAAGAAAAGCTTAAAGATAAGCCCGGATATGAGCACCTTAAAGAGCCATTGCATGTGTTGGTGGAGGCGGAGTTTCCGGAGGATATAATTAATTCTCGCCTGGATCATGCAGTGGCAATTCTAGAAAATCTTTTGAAGCCTGTGGTATAGTTATATTATTGTAGTTATTGCACTAATTGTGCCTTCTTTTTCTTGGTATCTTGCTAATCTTTTTAAACCCGCCAGGATGAATCCCTTGATCACTATAAGAAGCAACAGTTGAGGGAGTTGGCTATGCTTAATGGTACTTTGAGAGAGGAAAGTCCAAGCATGAGCCCAAGCATGAGTCCTAGCATGTCACCTTTCAACAGTACTGGAATGAAACGAGCCAAGACAGGAAGATGACCCACCCGGAAATTTAACGGTGGATCATACATTTTTCTAAAGTCAAGTTATTAGCATCTGATTTCTTAGACTTTGTGATGGTCTTTTCACTGATAACTCACCAGAAACACCCTTGTGCTGAGTCTCCTCAAGAAGAAGCTTGCTGGGACTGGGATGATAGATGGTTTACGCCAGATTTAATTTGACGTCCATTCTTTGGCGTATTAACCGCAACAACTTTTGAATGTCGTTTTGCTTAGTTATAGTATTAACTAATTTGCAGCTGCTACTTAGTAGCGTACACTTAGTTCAATACCTTTTAATTTTTTAGTTATTTTGCATTTATCACATTATTAAATTTACATACATGCATATAAGAGTGTTGCAAGCATCTCTCTCTATATGCATGGTATTGACTGAAACTAAATAAACAAATGGAGTGTCTTTCATTATTGTGACATGATATATATATGTCATTGCTGTTCAAGGATGGTCGATTCAGTTATTATTGAGTTTGCTAACGGTATTTTGTATAGTTTGATGAACTGAAATGTGAACTATGAAGTCATGGTATTCAAGTTGTTCGACCGCACAATTATTATTCTCAACTAGTGCTTAGTGAATCTGTTGTTAAGATTTGATTTTATGAAGCAAAGTTGCATTTCTCAATTGAACCATTGTAATAACTGTAATAGTTTGTAATTTATTATGCGTGTTGAGCTTAAAACATTTTGGAGGACTGAAATTCCTTCGCCCTTTTTAATTAACTAATTTGCAGGAGCATTTAATTAGTCACTTCTAGAAGAATAAAGTACCACTACTACGAACGACAGTTGCGATAATACAAATACGATGGAAAGACTGCAATTTTCATGTACTTTGAGAAACGATACTGTTATTTGATATTTTTAATACTTGTGGCGTCAGCATTATTGCTGCAGCTCTCATTGTGCAGAAAAGAAGGGTCAAGACATACTCCACCCCATGAACGAGCCTTTTTTTTTTTTCATTAAAGGAGTAAAAATAATGACACACAGTAAGATAACTGCTTTATTCATCCGTTCAAGGCATTTCTTCTCAACTTTTGAAATTATAAGAATTCTCCGGGAGAAATATATAATAATAGTGCAAAACTGAACCCAACTGATGTAGCTTTACATTTGTTCAAGGTTGTGAACGCTGTCCTCTGCCATAGATAGCGTGCTATGGAATTATATAATTTTTTTCAACCATATATGCACTGTATACACACAAGGATTATCAATTGAGATGAATGTTTGTAAAAAAATGATAAGTTATATCGTACAACCATACATTCATATAATTTGGGATTGAATTACAAAGTCATTTCATTTTTAAGTTATCTTATAATCTTTTTTAGTTCTAACTATGGTCTAATGTGCATCCGTATGTATAATTTAAAGACAGAATGCACCCGTTTTAATACGTAGAATGATAAAATAAAAATAAAAATAGTCACAGTCCTTCATATCCATTACATTAATCTCGTTGTTAATCGGTTATAATATGGAGAGATTGGATTGATCACACATTACATGATTTAAAGAGAAAAAAAATGAGTAGACTTCTTTTTCCAGTCGCTATTACATTCTTTTAATGTGAGAATAATTAGAAATACTTCAATTTGATTCGCGCAGAAAATTGGGATGCAAAAGAAGAAAACACGAAAAAAGGAACCACGTGAAATTAACGATAGAAAGCAAATGATAAAAGTGAGAGAATAGAAAATTTGAAGATTAAGAAAACAAACGACAAAAGTGAGAAAATATAAAATGTAAACACGAGAACAAATGACAAAATGAGAGTATTTTTAATCTGGATCATAGATATGAACAAATACAAATTAATTTTATATCCTCTTACCTCTCATGCTAAACATTCATTCAATTCTTATACTCTATTTCTCAAAATCGCACCAACGCACATACACATAGAAACATATTACATGTATGTTTGCTAAACTCTCAATTTTGTAATAAATACTTCACTCTCGCCAAAATCCCTCCAGAACTACCATTTTTTAAATTTTAATATAAAAAAATGTCAAACGTGCCATGATTTATTTCAATTTGAAAGACAGAAAAAAAAGGTCTTGGCTGTCTTATGGATGATGCATTAAAGATCTTTTTCATAAATAAACTATGAACTGTTGACCAGAAAAAGAGAGAAGAAAGAAACTACGCTAAATAACGTTATGTAACACAAACCCTCTTCATCCTTCATGCCCAGGTGATTTTAAAAAACAAATGTCACCCATTCATGGACAACCATATATTACCCATAACATGTCAAGACTACAATATCATACATATCAACAAATTTCAGGTGTATCATACTCAAGACGACCACCAGTCCAATCTCTGTGCAAATTAGCATTCTCTACATCTACTATGTAGATAAATAAATATCTATTAAAAAAAATCATCAAATAGCATTACAAACAATGAACTACGGTTCTTCACTCCAAGAAAGTTTTAATCCACACGTCCACCACCATCATATCTGTCTTCGGCAAGAAGCGACATTATTTTGAAGGCAAGGCAAATGCTAACGAGTTATAAGGACACTTGTTAAGCATTGAAAAATTAAAGTACTGTATTATATTAATTGTTGTGCATTTCACCATAAATTTTTTGCTACTTTTTATTGTTAACAAGTGTCCTTGCACTTGTTAGCATAACTCATTTCAAAACAAATAAACTCGCATAAGCCTGCAATCAGAAGTTTTGAAAGTATTATGACATAATTTACCATATACGTGAGCTTAAAAGAAGATCACCCCCCTTCAAAATATAAACCCTAAAAATATTTAGGTGGCAATGCACGAGATCCACCTAGTAGGGTGTGGAGAGGATAGGTGTACGCAATACAAGTAGATAGATGGGTTATTTTCAAGATTTGAACCTAAGAAGCACAAATAAAAAACGTTGCGATTGAGCTAAGATTCCCCTAAAACCCTATAATAGTAATAATCAACAAATAAATGAAGACACCGTAACAGGATTACTTCTGTTTGCCAAAATGTCACTTTCCATCAAATGTCCTTACTAATGTGCACACATGCCTGTTAACTCCTTAATTGTAATTATTGTACGACTTGGGTGTTGTAAAGATGTTAAGATTGGCCTTTGGCCCTTATGAGTTGGGTTGAGAGCTTGACAGCTGTGTTAAGTTGGAACAGTAACAAGATGGGCTTAGAAGGAAGAACAACACTCAGGTAAGAGCAGTTCTGGAGATGAGAAGGTGATGAGGAAAGTCACGAGGCACGGTGGTTTCAATTAGCAGCTTTGGTAGCTTCAATGTTTCCGAGAGTAACATGACCCAACTCAATTCTATGGTTTACATTTTTCTACCACTACATTTCTGATTCATGCTCTATTTATTATTCATTTCTTAGTCTTTGCCACTGGTTTCTCTATTCTATCATCGCCTTTGCCCAAGTAATTTATCCCTAAAATCTGTATGTACAATAATCCAAATAAAGATCCCATATATAGTTTGACAACCATGTGCAACAGAGCTAAGAGCTCTGATAATGACATTTCACAAGCTGGTTCTGTAATGATGGTTTCAGATGTTTATGGTACTTTTTGAGCAAATGACGATGGCTGCCTTGGTGGACTGGGTATGTGATAGTAAAAGCTAACATACCGCAGTGCCAAAGGCTTATTGCATTGCTAAGGTATAGCTGAAGGTCATAACATAATACAGACTCAAACCCTTACATGTGCTAAGAGGTTGTTTCTATACTCAGACCCACAACCAACCAGTCACCAAGAAACAACTTTACTGTTGTGACATGGCTTTGTGCTGTGTGGCCCCTATGTCTACGATAAGGACTTGGGTATTATAAGATCCCTAGGTCCCAGATTGAGCAATATGAGATGTTAAATGGATATGGTGGCTTGGTTTCCCCATCTCCCTAACAATTAACTTTTAAGAGAGGGTTCTCCAAGCGCTTGAGTGTTTAATAGTCTATCTGAGTGGACCACAAGTTCAACACGTTGAATCTTGAGCCTGAGAGCATAACTCAAGGTTGTGTTTGAGTACATGAGATTTGGTGAGGTAGACAAACGATATACTAAAAAGATCACGTACAGAAGGAGTGCAGTAGAAAGGCAAAAAGGTACAAATACATGCGCACATTAGCAATGCAACGAATCTTTTTTTCTGATAAACCTTTGAATTACCAAGAATAGAAGAACATTAAATATATTTATTTTACCATTTAATATTTTATATCAGAAAGGTTTTCCAGACCATACAACAAAAGAACAAAACTTAAGTACCTTAATTGATTTGATATAGTTCTTGAAATCAAATTTAAGGTTTCACCTCAGACACAGTAAGTAACTCACATATTAGAGGTTGGTAAAACTTCAATTTTAATAAGGGCATGTAAAACACAAATAAGCATCTAACGTATAGCACCTAAGTTTTTTTCATTACAAAAAGGCAGAAACTTAAGTGCACTGTCATATAGTATATGCTTTTAATGCTGTTATCCAATCCAATCAAAGTAATAAAATTTGAGTTTCGCCAGGGTAACTCAGATAATAAAGGTTCAATTACCATAGCAAAACTCCAATTTTGATTGGATTATAAGACTATAGTGACACAAGGGATTAACCTAGAGTTTAAACTCAATACTGAAAGGTGTATGGACACTAGCAGCAGGAGCATTTAAATACTCAACAAGAGAAAGGCTTCCCGGCCACCTAGATTAGAAGGTGTAAGAGCAAAGGTTGGCAGATTTCTGGGTCATTAATCGTTATAGGAGAAATCCCAGGCTCATTCTGATTCGGTAATACGTGTCCGCCAACAAATCTAAGGTGTTAATTAACTCTCTCAAAACTCTCCTCTTACGATCATGAAAAAGAAAAAAAAAAAAAAACTTTAAGAATGGAGAATTTAGGATTTGACTTTATAGAAATACAGTTTGGGCGAGTATAAGAAAGAGAAAAAGGGGATAAATTATGATGCAATACCAATCTTGAAGATGTCGAGCTGCAGAGGTCAGTCCCTTAGGCCAAGCTCAAGCTCTAACTCATCATCCTCTTCGAACAACTTCAAAAGACGAGCGTATTGTTCTTCCCTTTTCTTCTTCCGCCAAAGTTTGAAAAGTGCAAAGCAGAACAAGGAAAACAGCACAATCCCAATTATTATAAGGACAATTATAGTACTAGGGCTTCTGGTGGCAAAATGTTCTATCTTCGTGAGATCTTTAGAAACAGCTGAGTCGTCGGAAAAACCTAGAAAATAGCCCAAAAAGAAAAAAAAAAAAAAGACATTTTAAGGTGGAAAAGCAAGCAATGAACTGAAATGAAATCAAAGTCGGAAATGCAATTGATGAGAAACGGTCACGCACATGCAGGCATCGAAACCATTCAGATAATACAAAAATTTCAATCAAAGCGGAGACATATTCTAGAATTGCGTGGTCGTTTGGCATCGAAAACAGAGATGAAGAATTTGTGGGTTTCCTAGAAGCATAGATTGCAACATAGAGTAGGAATTGAATGAAAATGAAAAGGGAAAGAATTAGGTTAGGTTGAGGGAACGAACCAATAACGAAATGCAAAGAGAAAGCAAGAAGGATGAGACTTAGCGATCGGTTTCTGGCAATTGAATTCATCTCTGTGCGATGCGATGAGATTGGATGCGATTTCAGCTTATTTGGTTTCACGTGATTTTCAAATGTCTTCTCTCAACGTTGAACATTCAACATTGAACTTTGAACGACCCTTTCCCTTCTTTCCCCTTTTCTAATCTTAAAAAAAAACATTATTTTCTTTCCTTTTCTTTTGCTTTTACATATCACTCGTTCCCTCTTGTAATAAAAAATAACGAAATTATTATTATTATTATATTATAAAATTAAATATAAATAATTTTATAATTTATTGTTAATAATTTTTATTTATATTTTAAGTAATATTTTAATTAAAAAGTGTTAAAAAAACAATTAAATTTAAATAAATAGTCATTTAAAAACTATAATTAGTAAAATAATTATTTTAATTTAAAATAACTTTAATTTAAATGATCATATTAAAAAGTAAATGTATACACCAAACAATAAATATGGAAAAAACAAATTCATTTGCATATAAAAACTTCACTTTTTATCTACACTATATTTTTTTTATTGTTATTATAAAAATGAGTGGGAATACATGTATATTTAAATGATAATTTAAATTATCTTCTGTCAAAAGATAATTTTTAATTTATTTTCACTTTAGAGAAAAAAAATTACTAATAAATATTGTTATAAAAATTTTAAAAATATTTAAACCAAAACAGGTCTTCATGATTGTCACAATATGTGATATTAATAATTCTTTGCTCAAAATTATTTTTACGTGAGTTTATTCTTATGCTTTGTGATATTAATAATTCTTTGATTACTGTGCATATTTTATTGAGAATTGAGTTGGACGGAATGTTCATGTTTTTATAGGTTTTTTAATAATTTTGCCTTCATTCCTTAAATAACGAGGATACATGTGTTCTAACTGTTTAACATTTTTCTTTAAACATTTAAGTGGTAATTAATTTTTTCAGAGATGACGTTATATTCCAACTTTTAGATGAGGTAAACTATAAAAAAAATTTCAAACAAATTTTCTAAAGTTTTGAATTAACAATTCATTTTCTTAAACAATATAGTTTTAAAATATTAAAAAAATAAGAATGTTACATTAACTCGTGTAAAAGTTTAATTTTTTCTTTATTGTAAGAGTTTAATTTGCGTGTGATATTAACTAGTTTACATAACATGTCAACAACTCCCAAATATTTCCACCTCACCTAAACGAGAAATCCAAAGTAGCTTTTGTAAAATTTTAAGCTTTTTATTGCAGTCACTTTTTTATACCAATAGTTTACTTGTAAAACAATAAGCATTTTTCAAATTAAAATAAATATAATTTTTAAATTTAATCAAAAATATTTTTCATACAAGGAAGGGAAAGTGAAACACACAAAAGATAGGAAGAGAAGATCATGAAAAGAAACAAAATATGTGAGATTGGGTACCAAAACAGATGACGTTGAAAAAACAAATATAAAAATGTAAAAATATAATTTATCAATTGAAAGATGACACCAACTTTCTCTTATTTTTCTTCTGAATAACGCTGACATTCTATTTCTGTTAAAATTGTATAAAAGCATCTCTTTATTCTAAAAAAGACTACTTCATAAATAAAACAACCTAGAAATGCTGATGGTAATATTATAAGAAATAACTCAAATGATATAATGTCAAAACTTATTAATAAAATAATCTAAAAAATCTTTAAATAGTAAAAATTGTAAAAATAATGATAATTCAGTTGTGCAAGATATAACTAAAAAAGATAGAACCAATCTTGTGATTGGTTATAAGCTTTAAAATATTTATTTTTTTGAAAAATAGTTTCCAAAACAAAAATACATTATAAAATCTGACCTCTGCGGTATTTATAAGCAGTCTTCTCTACAATAACAAACAATTTCCACACACGGTCTATGATAGGCCTAATAAATTTCATACGTACGCATTGACGTCTTCACAGATAAATAAATTTGTGTACTAGTCTTGCTAAAGTAAACAAAATGAACGTATACCAAAATCAACCTTGTAAAAGTTTCAACGCTGACAAAATCACCAAAACAAAACAGCTAAGAACTCACTATAACAGGCAAAAAAATAGAAACCAACTCTTAACAAAAGGCGCAACAAAATCATAGGTTTTTGTAAGACTACGCAATAATTTTCACTTGAAGCACTTGGCATCCAGAAGAGGCTCTCCCTCAAATGGCTCATAATCCTCAATCATCTGACTCACCCGCTCTTTCTGAGTTTCGTCAGAGATGTCAACCTTGGTCCACTCGTACAGCTCCATATCATAGCACTCGTCAATCACAAATTGCGGAATCTCTTGCCCGCGGAAAAGCCACAACCCCTTAACCTTAAATGGTGCCTGTGATCCAATCACAAGCATCTTTCCAAAAGCATACTTGCGAGCCAGATCCATCCGTTGAAGAAAACCACCAACCTTGTTTAATGTCACAAAGGAAACAGTGTTCTCGTCGTTGTATTTGTAATCACAGAACCAGAGAGAATAACCCTCTGGATCATACATGTCCCAAAATCCTGCAAGTTCACAACGAGGATTATTTAACTTGATAAGATATCTGCCATCTCATATCAGCTTACTTTGACACCCTACGCTAAATAATAGTAACAAATCATGATGAAGAATGCAATGAGCTTTCGAAAACACGTGACTTACAAAATTAGACACAGAAACCACAAACATTGTCATCATAATACCTTTGATTGCAACCTCGCGGAAGTTGGTCTTGGTGTTTGAATAGAGTCTTTTCCACTCATCCAATATCATCTTGCTTGGAGGAAGAAGATCAAGAGGATTTTTGGGCTTGGGCTTGGGTGCCTCCTCCTCTGCCTCTTCCTTGGGCTTCTCTGGCTCTGGCTTAGCCACTTTCTTCGGCTCATCCTTAGGTTTGGGCTTCGACTCCTTAGGCTGGGAAGGCTTCTTGGCAGATGGAACAGGTGGAACGGCGTCCGTTTGCTTAATCTGGCCTAATATCTTGCGGAAGTTGGGCTGGTTGACCAAGGTCCAAAAGTATCTCTCAACATGAGGGAACTCCGAGGTGAAGCTCTTAACTAAGAGCTGGGTGAAACCCAAATACAGGTTGCATGTCATTATGATGTCGGCAAGGGTGACGGAATGACCAACCAGATACGTATTGGATGCAAGGTGAGTGTTCAAGGCACCGAATGCTCTCTTCAACGCAGAATTTGCAGCCTCCTCGACCTTGAAGCAGACACATCCAGATGAGTGGATAAATTTCGAGAGACACAAAAAAAAACATGATCGGGGCAGGATGATAAATATAACATTTCAGATGGATAAATTTCGAAAGACACAAAAAAAAATGATCGGCAGGGATGATCAGAGAAGAGATAAATACAATATGGAAGTTAATAAATGTTGTAAAAGATGGAGCTTACTGGTGGAAGGTATGGAGCGAATCCAAGTCTGGGTATGTACCATTTGAGGATATTAGTATCGATCTCCAAAGTTGCAAAATCAATCCACTGGTCGATGCGGGCCTGCAACGTGAAAAGGACGAGCGTATAAATTAGGAGAGGGGAAAGATGGGTCAAAAGGGGAGTAAGCAAATAGATGGGAAAGTTACGTTATCAATGGGAGTAGACAGGAACAATGCATTGTCACCGTTGAGTCGAGCAACTGCAAGAAAAGTAAAGAGGACGATTTGAATTGAATTGAAAAATTGACGCTGGAATAATATGGAATTTCACGCAGACATACCGTAGCGAGCAATAGCATTGCTTTCGAAGACTGCACCATCGGGTGTTTCCAACACAGGAGTCTGGTGGAAAAGGAAAGTTGATTGGTTAGGGATCGCATGAGCATGAGAATACATATAGATATATCGATGCACACATACCTTTCCAAGAGGATTCATTTTGAGGAACTCAGGAGATTTGTTGGAAACAGATATTTCGAAATCGGCAAATTCCAGTTGGACACCACTGTACTCTGCTGCGATGAGAGTCTTGTAAACATTTTTGTTTCTTTTGGGTGCGTGCAGGATCTACACATGAACATTGAACATTGCATTCAGGTTTATGGTAAATTGCTCAAATAATTGGTTAGTTAATTGGGAAATGGAAAAGTAGACAAATAACTTACCAGAGCCATTTCTTAACTTAGGGCAATTAAGTGAGTAGGCGCTCCTGCTACTCCCACTGTGAGACGAAGAAGAAAGCCGCCAAAGGAGGAAGAGATAGATTAACTTGTAAGCGAGGCCAAACCCTAAAAGACATGGACTCAGTAGAATCAATAGAACCCTACCCGACCCGACTCAAATTCAAGTCAAGTCAGCCCAAATACAATAACCGAATCAAATTAAATTGGAGGCATATTCTTGCACCCCATAATTCTCATGTGAAGCCCATTAAAGTGGTTGAAAAAAATCAAATTAATCATCACTTTTATATGTGTTGTGTCTAAGGAATGAAAATGTTTCAAGTTGTATACGTAAGAAATTTTTTTATAAAAACAATGAATTACATAATTTAAAAATACGTTACAAGTTATATAATTTGTAAAGATAATTTTTGAATTACACGTGTAAATATCTATAGAAATTACTCCTAAATTACATAATTACTTTAAAATTATATAATTCAGAAATTTAAAATATTTCTATATTATATCATCTAGAAAGATGTGTAATTCAAAAACATTTTTCATAACAAAAATGTCAATAGGACTTTTGTATTGTATATGATTTAAGAGTCAATCTTAATGCAATTTGAAAGTTTTTTGTAAGATATTCCACACGTTAAAAAAATTCATCATAATCAAGGAGTTTTTTGGTATTTTTTAGATTTGTACGTATTTTCATTTATTTATGTAAAATTTGTACATATTTAATTATTTAGAAATTATTTAAATTTTAAAATGTTAGTTAGTTGATCGTAACCATTTTACTTCACATAATTTTTTAAAATATGATTTGTGAACTAACTTTATGTTTTAAAATTGAAAATTTTGTAATTTTGTCGGAGAGTATTCCTAAAATTGTGTTTTACATCAAGGATGGAAATTTGAGTCTTTGTTAATATTAATTAGTCTTTCCTAGCAATCTTATATTTTTTTAAAAACAAGGTCAATATCTTTATGTTATGCAACTTTTAATGACATTTCGATGTTATTTGATTTAAAGAAAGGGTGGATATTACTTTGGAGTCAATCATATCCTTTCTGTGTGTACTTCGATAAATGAATTTTATTTTTTTATTTTTTATTTATTTCTATTTTCTGTTTATTTTATCAAGTTACCTATGAACAATAAATAGTTAATTTTATATTTAACCTTTACGGATAATATGGTAACATCAAAATTTTCATATACATGTCTTTTGATTTGTTTTATGTTTTCATTTAAATTTGTACACATTTTTGTTTATTTATGTAAAATTTGTACACATCTAAATTTTTGGGAACTATTTGAATTTTAAAATTGTTTTATTTTACTTCTGTTATAATATCTTTAATTTTTTGATATATTTCTATTTCTATTTATTTTTTCTAGTTACCTATAACAATAAATAGTGCATTTTATGTTTAAACTTTACCATAATAGGGTAACATTAAATTTTGTATGTATTAATTCTTAAGTATCTTCTGATTTTTTATGTTTCCATCTAAATTTGTACACACTTTTGTTTATTTATATAAAATTTGTACGCATTTAAATTTTTGGAGGTTATTTGGATTTTAAAATTGTTTTATTTTGCTGCCCTGTTATTATATTTTTAATTGTTTGAATATATTTTTATGTTTAATGATTTTTAAGTTCTTTTAAATATACTTTGTCAACTGTTTTTTATGATTTGAAAATTTTGTATAACTTTGTTAGACCTTGCTCCCAAAGTAGTGTTTCTGACCGTTTGGATCTTAATACTAATCAGCCTTTATATCATCATCTTTTGTTGAATCTCTTAAGAGCTTAATTATAATTATTTGGATTGTTATGTGAATATATTGATCTTTGTTGGAGATCATCTATGCCGAATGGATTACATATCTAATATAAATTTATAATGTAATTGTTTCATGTAATGAACGGTATTTTTTATTTTTTCACAAATTTTGTTCTTGTTATGACAGTGTCAAGACGTTTACTGTTTATACATAATTTAATCTCTTCAAAATAAGACTTTGGTTTATTTTTAAGAAGAAGAAACGATTATCAAATATTTATTTTTCTGTAATAGCAAAAGTGGACCTAATTAGATACGAGCCTCCTTATATTAAGTAAAACATCGGAAAGTCAAGGAAATTCTAAAATGAATGGGTTGAATACAATGACGTTATTAATGTTGACTTTTTAGTTCAAAGTCCTGAGCTTATTGATGAAAAAACTCCACTTTATGGTTAACTTTGTATATCACTTTAGATTACTAGGTTGTTTGTAGTTATATTTACATCTTGATCTTGATGTGTCATAAATATTAAAGATTGGATTTTATAATTTTTATTCTTAATGGAAGCCTAGTCAGTCCAAATACAACGACCCAATCAAATTAAACTGGAGGCATGTTCCTTTCTACACCCCCATAATTCTCCTGTGCAGCCCATTAAGTGGTTAGAAAAATCAAATTAATCATCACTTTCTTTTTCTCTGTCTTGTGTCTTAGAAGTAAGGAATGAAAATGTTTCAAATTGTATACGTAAGAAATTTTTTATAAAAACAATGAATTACATAATTTAAAAATACAAAAAATAAGTTACAAGTTATATAATTTGGGAAATTAATTTTTGAATTACACAATTAAAAAAATATTTTTAGATCCTAAATTACATAATCTAAAAATTATTACCATCAAACATAATTTTTAAATTAGGAATCCATTTGTTTTCAATAAAAAAATTACTCTAGAATTATATAATTCATAAATTTAAAATATTTTTAAATTATATAATCTAAAAATTAATGTGTAATTCAAAAACATTTGTCATAAAAAAAACAAAAGAAGTAAGAAGGACCTTTTATTATATATAATTCAAGAGTCAATTTTAAATTCCCAAACTATGCAATTTGATGTTTTATTTTTTTCATAAAAATAATAATTTTTACATTACACAGTTATTATAAATAACTAAGAATGTAAAAAAAAAACATATGTACCTGCGAATAAAATCCACAACGGGTAGAAAATAAATATTGTAAATGGATATTTGTGAGTAACGGATATGGATATTTTGTATACCCGCATGTTAACGAGGCGAGTACGGGTATCATAATATTTAGAGCTGTCAAAACGGGTAACTCGACCCAACCTGGCTCGGTCCGCGACAGGTTGGTCACTTAGTGCGTTAACTCAACCCAACTCACTTATTAGCGAGCCAACAAAATTAGAACCTGACTCGACCCAGCACGGGTTGGCGGGTTAAACAGGTTGGCTCACTTAATTAAAAAAAAACACACAATTTTTTTCTTCAATACAAAAAAAACTAAATTATAATTCCGATTAAAATTTACATAAACTTCAATACAATCCAAATAAAATCTCAAATTAGGTTAAACTCCAAATACAAACCAAAATCACAAAAATATAAATTACTATCTAACATCAAATCATTCTTGTCACTTATTTTTTTTAATATTAATATATATATATATATATATATAATATTTAATATTTAAAATTTATTGGCACCAACCTAGCCCATCACGGGTTCAACCCGAATGAGCCGGGTTCTTAGTGGGTTGAGTTCATTTTTAACCCGTATTGATATTTATAATTTTTTTTCAACCCAACCCGAACCTGTGATGAGCCGGGTTAACTCGCAGGTTATAACCCATTTTGACGGCTCTAATAATATTCATACCCGTAGATACCTCTATCAGCTATACTCTAATTTAAATTTAAAAAAATGATTAAAACATTAATTTTGAATGTATTATTTTTTATCAATTGGTTTAAAAAAATCTTTCATCTCTTTATAAACTATCATTCAAGACTATTTAAATGTATTATTTGTACTTTTATAAAATTTATGAATGTTATGTATTATATATTTATTTAAATTTATGGTTAAAATATGTTGTTAAATATTTTTTTTTATAAATATCCGATGATAACCGTGGTTATTAAAAAAATAGAAGAACATCCACATATACAAATATTTAGACAAATATTTAGCTAAAAAGTAGAGTATGAAAAAACTACTACTCCTATCCTTACCCATGTTAGATATTCCTAAAAATAGGTTTTACTACTTCTCAATACAAAAGTAAATATGGGATCAAAATGAAATCTTCAGTTTTGTAACCTTATTTATTTTCTAGAATTGAACACAAATCACTCGATGGAATAATTTTTCAAGTAATTGTGTAAAAAGAGAAAAGGAAATTTGACTGGTATGAAATAGTAAACGTAATTGAGTTTTACAACAGACAGACATGGTAGTATTAAAATAAAATATAAGAAAAGCTGGGTGGGATGGGTGAGGAGGAGGGTAAGCCTATAGAAAAGGGTTTTGTTTTTATCATCAGTAGAAGAGAGGAGAAAAGAAAAAGAAAAGAAAATGGGTCGCGGAGCAGAGGAAGAGTACGATTATCTGTTCAAGGTTGTGCTGATCGGGGATTCGGGTGTTGGAAAATCGAATCTTCTGTCCCGATTCACTCGGAACGAGTTCTGTCTGGAGTCGAAGTCCACGATTGGAGTGGAATTCGCTACTCGCACTCTGGAGGTGTGGTTCCAGATCTGGTATTTTTGTTGCTGTATTCATTAATTCATCAATTAAGAATGAAAAATGACATGTAATATGTGACGGCAGGTGGAGGGAAGAAGCGTGAAAGCTCAGATATGGGACACGGCTGGACAGGAACGATACAGAGCCATTACCAGTGCCTACTACAGAGGAGCCCTCGGAGCTCTTCTTGTCTACGACGTCACCAAACCAACCACATTCGAAAACGTCACCCGCTGGCTCAAGGAGCTCAGGGATCACGCCGATGCCAACATCGTCATCATGCTCATCGGAAACAAGACAGATCTGAAGCATCTCAGAGCTGTTGCCACCGAGGATGCCCAGGGTTATGCTGAGAAGGAAGGCCTCTCTTTCATCGAGACATCTGCTCTTGAAGCTACTAATGTCGAAAAGGCTTTCCAGACCATTCTCTCCGAGATCTACCGCATAATCAGTAAGAAATCACTCTCCTCTACTCCCCACCCTTCATCTGCCACTGTTAAAGAAGGCAAGACCATCACGGTTGGCGAATCCCAATCCACCACTACAACCACCTCTTGCTGTTCTTCCTCCTCATAATTCTTCTTATCCCACTTCTTCACAATATGGATCTTTCCTGCTCTTGTTTATCAATTCTTTTCCTCGCTTTATCTAAACTTCTAAATATGTATAAAAGTAACTACACTCCATCATCCTTTTTTCAACATTCACAAATACCATTTTTTATTTCCTATTTCTTTGCTTTCGTTCGCATCTCTAACAACAACCACTCATACAAACGTTGTGTGCCGCCACTGTCAGTAAGTCATCAAAACGTAAGTCCATAACATATTTTCCTCTCTTGGGCACGCCGTCATCAAAAGAGAAAGGATGAAACTGCCAGTGTTCTACATTTTTTTTTTAAATTCAAGCAAACGACATATTTTCACTTATGTTTTTTTTTTCAGAAAAATAAATGAATCAAACATATTATAGTTTCTATCTTCGTTTTCGAGTTACTTTGATTATGATGACACATCCCAAATCATCATGCCTTCATTATGAAAATGAAGGCATGCTCCCCTCTTCCTAATTTGGAAATTTATTCATACAACCAGCTCATCTTCCTTCCCAACTTGCAGTTTGTAAATGACTTTTGTCTATACTTAAAATAAATAATGGTTTTTGTCTCCTCTACCCCCCTTTGGTATACTAATTTTTGATAATATAATATGAATCGAGGGAAGCGAAAAAGGCAAAACAGGATTCGAAAGGCAGCTGTGAACACGATATTAGAATATAGTAATCATTTGGAGTTCTGTTTCGGTGAAGTTTCCTTCTCATTTCCGCATTGCAACTTGAAAATTTTAAAAATTAATATAAATATTATGCCAATAGCGTAATAGAATCATGTCAATTTGGAGAATTAACTTAGTAAGTGTAAAATGATTTGTAATCGAAACGGTGAATGTTACCTTAATTGACCAAGTCTGAATTATGTACATGTCAGCGTGAACCAAGCCTAAAATGAGTTGAACGAACGAAACCACCAAACTTGACGTGAACCAGAAATTCCTAAAATGTTGAAAACAAATTTCATAGCTATATAAAGGCCCAATAGTTATTCTAAGCAACCGTACAATATAAACACAGTTCATACCAAATCAACGACCGGACCACTATAGTAAATACTGTACAGTGTCTTCGTAAGACAACATCAAATCTTCCTCCGCCGATCTGTTTGTAATTTCTCGACGATTTGGGGTTCTAGAAAGAAACCAAAAGGGAAAAGGAAAACATTCATTTACATTAAACAAAACGCGAGCCTGTAATTTATCCTTTCACATCAAATTTCAAACTCCCCGATAAAATGCATTTTCCTAGAGAAATTTTACCTGTCATGCTTATAACTTATTGCTGATTTACACGGAATATAAAACACTATTCATGATCTCTTTGAAAAGTAATATAAATGCTTGTATGTTCTAGCATGCATACGCTAACGAAGATGTGGTAATGTGGTGAGTGTGTGCGTAACCACAAAAACCCAATTCCTTGTAATCAGAAAAGTAACTCCACCGAGTCCCCGCCGTTAATTTATTTGTAGAACATTAAAATGTTGAAATATCAGCCAAAAAACTTTAAGCCTCCGACAACTTTCCCGACTGCAGGCGCACTGGTGATCCGAATATATGCGCCTTTTCAGGGTGTGAGGCTAAGGCGCACTGGTTTGTAATGTTCCATGCACTTACCACAAGCATATACCATTTACTTAGAATTTAATTGCCTTGTGGTTATGCAATACGTATGCGGAAAATGCGTGGCCAATTGCCTCCCTTCCCTTCTAAACAAGGGAAGTCATAAGGACAGAAGATTCAGAACAACATTATCCAGGGATTTAAATAGATGAACAGTCATATTTTAAGAGTTACTACTTAAACATCCATGTCATAACACAGTAAAGAAAGAGTCTCCCTATTTTCATATAACAGTTATAACAGACCGTAAAACCTAACCACAGCAGTTGCTGTTCTGTGGGATTGGTTGCCCCTTAATTTGAACGGCTTCTGCCGACTTACCAACAGCTGTTTGGCTTCCCATCCTGCACATAAGTTCAAATAAATGTTCAAAACATCTCAAAGGGACTTACTCGTCTAGTGTTGGAACTCATACCATCACAAGACATTGATTATATTTGTAGTTTAAAGATTCTAAATGAGAGAGAGGAGCTAGAGATATTAGATACTTCTTCTTAATCTCTGCTGCCATAGTTAAGAAAGCCTGTTCCACATTGATAGAGTCTTTAGCACTTGTCTCAAGGAAAGGGATACCGAGCTCATCCGCAAAGGCCTGTGATTCATACCCTCAATACATGTTAGACAAAGTACGATTATCCTAATCCTTATTTTCCGTTTAACATGCAGGGAAAGTAACTGATATTTCATAATCTACCCTTCAGGCACATGCTTCTTTAACTAAACAATTCTACATCAAATGGCACTGACAACTCACAATAAATGCAGAAGTGACCAGTCTAAAGTTATTATTATACATGACATATTTAGCTAATGATAAAAATAGCAATACACGCATTCAAAAGATCTCTAAATCTTTGCTAAATTTTTATTTATTTAAGAGAAACTGAGTTCCAAGTAATTGGAAATTCTACCGAGATAGCGCATCTCCAAAGAGTAAAAATATAATGGTTGTCATGCCTCTTTATTTGGTCATAGAATGAGAGTGAAAACATTGAAGTTCCCTTTCCTCTCCAATACCTCAGATGAATATTAAACGACATAAACTTTAGAATTATTACTATTGCTTTTGTTTTCCATCCCAAAAAGACCAGTATCTAGAATGAAACTGTTAGTAGTTTTTGAGGTAATGCGCCCCCTCCATTATTTTATACAACGCCACAGTTTTGATAGTTCAAGATGTTTAATGGTTTCGATAGCTTAGGGATACATGTGTAGCAGTTTCAATTGCTCAGGGGATACAAGTGTAAGACTTTTAAAATGTTGAATGTTCACATGCTATATTTAGAGTTGAATGTTCATATGTTATATTTAGAGTAATATGTTCAAAATTAATACTTTCCTTGATTAAGACATAGAAAACGCAAGATAAACTCCATAGGGGGAAATAACACCAGATGCCTAACGATTAATTTCGAAATAACACTGAACTCCTAAAGAGAAAAGAACAGAATTTCCGGATGAATCAAAAAAGAAAAAACGAAAAGGAAAAAAGTGATAATTCAATAATTTACCTTGGCCGTTTGTGAGTCTACGACCTTGTTATCAACCAGATCACATTTATTCCCCACAAGAAGCTTGCACACACTGTCATTTGCATATCTATCAATCTCATTTAACCACTGCTTCACATTGTTAAAGCTTTCCATCTCAGTGACATCATAGACAATCTGTTGCGATCCCAAAACTTATAAGGATTCCAGAAGTTTGCTCAAGAAATTCAATTAGTATCAAGGCAGGTATATGGTTTTTAGCGTAGATGATGATAGGATAAAGTTGATTTACAATTATTCCATGCGCTCCTCTATAGTAACTGCTTGTTATAGTCCTGAATCGCTCCTGTCCGGCTGTATCCCACTACAGGAAACAGTGAGTATCAGTGATTAGGGAAGGAGAAAAGATGATGCCTCGAATGGCTTCATTTTCTATGACAAGCAACATGGATAATGAGATTCACAGCTGAGGTCTACTTAAAATGACATATACGAAAAAACAGAATAAAACAATCCAAGCTTGGTAAGTGGGCAACAACAGAACAGAGCGTGACTGAACAAGGTTACAACGAATGGTGATGATGAACTGTACCAAAAATGTTTATGTGGAATGATGAAGATAAGAAGGAAAAAGATGAGAGATGGAGCTAGGTGTTGATTTTTCAATACCCTACAATTGGGTAAGAGGCGAATACAGAAATTAGGGCAAAATTGTAACATTCGGGTGGGTGCAACACAATATAACCAAAATAGATAATAGATAGAAATTGGCGTGACCAATAGTTATCCTGAAAACCTAAAAATAGAGTATAAGAAAAGAAAACTCACAATCTGGAGCTTGACGGTTTTTCCTTGTAGGTCGACGGTTCTGATTTTCTGGAGAGAGATAAGAAAATGTGTCGGGACATAAATAGAAAGAGAAAGAAAAAGAGTCAAAGAAGAAAAGAAGAGGAGTGATGATTACGAAATCAACTCCAATGGTACTTATGTAGCTGTCCACATAGGAGTCATCCTGCAAGGAAGGGAAGTGAAGAGATGAGAGAAAGCGAAGGCGAAAGGAGAAATCCGGTGAAGTGATGAGAGACTGACAGCGAATCGGAGAAGCAAGCATGATTTCCCGACGGAAGAGTCGCCGATAAGCAGAAGCTTGAACAGGTAATCGCTGAAATCAAATCAAATCAAATCAAACGAAACCCCAGATCAGTAACACTTTCTTCCCCCAACCTCTTCCTCTCAAACAAAAATACTTACTATTCGTTACTCATTATCGCAACCCTCTCTCTGCTCTGTGCTATGCGTTCTCCGCTCTTTCAACACCAAAACTTTTCTTCTCCTTCCCCGGTCCCCCCTTTTAATTAAATTCTCTCTTTTTAATATTTTTAAAATACCAAACTTCGCCATTACTCTTTTTATTTTTATTTTTTTACTAATAAAATAATACCTTTTTTTAATGGGCAAATGGGCAAAGACGACTTTAGCTAAAATTCAACAGACACATATCAAGGATCCAAAATCATTGTACAGGAAGTTACACAATTCAAAGGTAAGGTATCGTAATTTTCTCTATGGTCGATAATGCAATATTTGTTCGTCAATTATAATGATTTTTTAGAATCTGGACTCATATACAACATACAAGTTATTTAGGCTAGCAAATTACAATTATAATATTGTATAAAATTAAAAAAAAAAATGTTGTGGTGTTATGAAATATTTTATTGAAGAAGCAGTAGTGGATAAATGGGTTGAGAGTGATGAGGGTGGATCAGGAAGGAGGCGGTGGGGGAGGGCAGAAGGGCCCGCGCAAGAGGTGAGGGTGGTGCCTGAAGCTGGGAATGGTGAAGTGTCTCAGCCTGCCCTCTTGTTTGTTGATGAAGCATTCGCAGAGGAATGCCTTGGAGAAAGTGTCTTCGACCTCTCTGTTGACATCATGTACGAACACATCGGTCTCTCCACTCTCCTTGTTCCTGCTCATCATCCCAGCGGTGTAGATGGCACTCATCCTCCCAGGTGCATCCTGGTAGTAGCCGGTGGGTGCGTCGACCATGATCAGATCCCACTCTGTCTCGTACACCACACTGGGCAAACCCTTCAAAGCAAGCTGGCAAACGGAGTATCTGGGGTCTCCCACTGCTGTGCACTCCTCTCCTCTCCCAACCTCCATCAGATTCTCAGCCTCCTTCACCTTGCTGTCGTACCTCACGTGGTACGACTCCACCGTCGGAAACCGCCTCCTTATTTGCTCCATCCATGCCTCGTCTTCTTCCAGGAACACCGTCCTCCCACCATGATTCAGTGCACTCCACATGAGGCTGTCGTGCCCCAACCCAAACACCAGAAAGTTGCACGGGGATTTCTTCTCCAACACTCTTGCAGACACCGATATCTCTTTCAGCGTTTGTTGTGGGGTGATGGTTGAGGTGGAGTAGTGGATGAGTGTTTGGGAGAGAGAAACTGGTATCTTTTTGCAACTCGGGGAACAATTTTGGGTCTTTACTGAATGCGATGGTTGTGAGGTAGCATTTGGGGTCTCCTCTTGCATGTCTTTGAAGGTAGACAAGTTTGATCTTAGGACGAAGAGGAGGAAGAAGGCCACCAAGAGCGGCAGAAGGAGCAGCTTGGAATTGAATGGTTGATGGGGTTTGGGCCTCATCTTGGCTTGATTTGTGTGTAGAAAGTGAGTGATGAAAAACAGTGAAGCGAACATGGATATGCATGCGTTATATTTGGTTTGAAGTTAGCTGGCTAGGGCCTGGGAGGAATAATTGACGTTTGATGCTTTGACGCCAAGGGAACTCCCATGCACTGCCACTGGATGGATCCGCATTTGATATAGACAACACACCTCTCAGAATTGTGAATCAAGCAAACTGCAGTTGTTGCATCTTCAAATTTGGTGGAATTTCTTTCTGTACCTATTTTTCCGTCAACATCTTAATCTTCAATCTCTTTCTCTCACTCACTCACTCACCCACTCATTCGTGTCTGCTTTCTGAACATCAAATCAATCATAACAAACAAGCTTAGTCCATAACCCAGCTTCCTATTTTTATTCCTTGAAGGGAAAAAACTCTTGTGAACGTATTTTAAGGTTTTGCTTGACGACCAAGATCCTCTAGAGCAACACAAACAAATAAAGCGTAGAAAGTACAGCGAAACATGATTTCCTCTTTTCTTCTATTTATAAATGAATTGAGATCAAACCAAAGGAAGTGGACTTAAAGCTTAAGTTAGAGTGGGAAGAACAAATAGCCAGCCATTGTATATGTATAGTTAATAATCATACAGTGTTCGCTGTTCGTTAGAAATTCCACATTTCTTCTATTCCAAAGCTCCAAGTCTTGAGATTGCATGTTTTAATTAATTGCCTCTTGCATGTACACACCCACCCTAAGTATAGAATTGATTGCAGAGGTTAATCGATCTAGTAAATAATCCCAGAAATTAAGGTATCACATGAATGTTAATAGTAAATCTTCTGTCTTGGTATTACTTCACTTGCATACCCACGTTAATGAGAATTCGATGTTTTGAAATGCAGGACTTTCTTCAGCCTTTCGAATTTCCTATGCCAATGCCCTCTTCTAGCTTTGAACATGCAGGTAACCCATTAACCTATGCATTAAATCAATAAAATGTAATCGGGCAAAATCAGTTTCAAATGTACAATGCCATGGAAATGACTTCGCGATCAGGCAATGGGCAACTTGGTGTGTTTTATACAATTATTGTACACTCTATCGGCATGGATTTTATTGGCTCTATAAACTATCGACCTTCCTGAAGCATTAAGTTTGTTGGTTAGAACACTGTACAAGGCCTTCCATGGTAATTATAAATATCTGAAATGAAGAAGTGAGTTGAAGCGCTCTGAGCACTAGTCATCCATTGGCAACAAGAATTGAATAACTTTCATAACAAATATTTTATCTTGGCATTTTATGATAGCCACAACCCTGCGTTCGAGTGTTCTCATCCCATGTTAACTGCATCAGAACACTCTTGAAAGTCAGTCACTTTTTGATTTCTCAAACGAGCTTTCCGGACAGCATGTTGGGTTTGCCTTTCGTTTTCCTTCAGTATTCCTCCAAGACTATCCTCTGGAGGCCAGCGACGGTCCAGAATGATGCATGCGGGCATTTTAGTTAGCAAGGCCCTGTAATCATAAATACAAGCAGGTAATTATTTGACAGCTTCATATTCATTGAACATAAATAATAACAACCATCTCCTGAAAGTTTCATTCAGGTTCCAGTATCCTCTACTAATTACTAGTACAGATATATTTTTATTATCATACAGGGATATCTCATAGTATCCCTGGGTTATTAACATTAGCCCCGTTGCAAGAAAATCTTGATATCAAGCAAGTAAGCAAACCAGTCTTCACAGTCAACAATTGAGCAATTTCACATATTTACCTTGGCACGGTCCTTCCCTGTGGGGAGAAAGTCCTTCTTCTGTTAAGATTTGAGTCCATCGAACAATTGGTTGGACTCACTATCTGCTTTATGGCTATATATCCTGCCAAATTGATCTTCTGGCAACTGCGAATTCACACCAAAGTCACCACCACTCATTTCAAGCAGTGAATCACCACGAACTGCAATTGAATTAGAAAATCTTGACAATTTTGCGACGCTACCTTGCCAATAGGAAGTATGTTTGCTCAACTCAGACTTTCTTGATATAAAGCCATGATCAGGGCATGTTAGGACATTTTCCTCTGTCAAATTCAAATTGCGTGAGGATCCATAAACACTTGGATGCATTGACTGCCCAGAATGAGAAAGTACATTGTGTGCTGTTGACGTTGACTTTACAGGTTCGCGAGAGAAGCCATAACCCTCATCCTTTTCGTAATTGTACTTCTCACAGACCCGCTTAGAATTACACTGTCCTTTCTGGCGCCAAAAATCACATGGAAAAAGGAGTGTCAGGCAAACCCAAATAACTCATGAAAAGAATGTCCATTAACATTATGTGTTTATGATAACGTACCCCAATAGTTGCCAGAAACTCAGCATTAGCACCAGGTATTGGCACAGCTGTAGACTCTCTTAAATTATTCCCAAGTGATTCATAATCATGTCCTTTATTTGGTGCTCTTCGCCTGCTTAATAATAGACAAATGGGTGTCAGGAGAAACACATGGAAAAATAATAATAGACAAAGCCGTGTCTCAAAAAGAAGAGGAAAAACCAACCAAAAAAACACTCAAATACTTCTGCAATAATAGAAATGAATATCCTGAGAGAACAAAAAGGAAAGGAAGACAAAAAAGAAAAGTCCAAAACGTTTCTATTATTGCTTGAGACATGGATACAGAAAATAAATAATCATTAAAGCACACACTAGAAAGGTGTGCGAAAAATGTCCTATTGTTGCAGGTAATGCAAAAAAATCAGATATGACAAAATCACGTAAGAATTGACTCAAGAAAATTAGGTTTAGAAGGTGACACCGCCGCTGATTGTCAAATTTTCGGATAACTAATTTAATCTAATTTATTCTCTAATATAAAAAACTCAAAAAAGTAATACCTTCTAGCTTCCTCTTCGCGAAGTTTCGCATCAAACTCCTTACTCGGTGGATACTTTGGTAAAGATGATGGATCACAAGGAAGTGGCATCGTTGTGAAGAACTAAGCATGGAAAATGTCAGTGGCTAAGGAAAAAAGGTTGGGAAAGAAATCTTCTGAGGCCCATTCTTCTGTTCAAAGACGATTTGTAGTGTGAACTGCACTCGTAAAAGAACTAATATTTACCTCATGCCGAAGTGCTGAAGGTGCAGTTCCCCGATCATCCGATTCAACAGCTAGAAGGACCTCCAAGAGGCTCAGTGTAGATGAAGGAAAATCCTTGAATGTCTGAGAAACAACGCGTATGTAAGGATGTTGAGGTTTAAAAATTGTTGCATGCGGTAACTTTGACTTCTTCCAGTATTCTTCAGAAGGAGATCCACACAGTTTGAAGATTTTATGTAGTTGCTCCACCTAGAATGACATATTACCAGATCTTAGTTCCATGGAAAGTTGTGACAAAACAATTAAGTATTTCAAATGACACCTTTTAAATCGTAAATACCATTTCTCATCAATAAAATGATTGCAGGTATAACTCAAATGGCTATAAAACTAACATGTTGAAGTTAGATTACAAATGTGATGCTTATTTGATTTCTTCCTCTAGTTTACATTACTTTGTAAAGGTATAACTCTCTCTCCTCCGATGCAAATATGCATAGGTAACAGAAGAGAACCTATTAGTTTAAGGCTTGTATCATCAAAGATTTGATGATAAAGGTATCCAATGCAAAGGCTTGAGTATGTCTAACAAAAAATTTGCACATAACCAAGACAAAAGTAGAATACTACCTCTGTTCGTCCAGACAGTATAGGCTTCCCTACAAACAACTCTGCAAGAATACATCCAGCACTCCACAAATCCACAGTAGTTCCATAATCTGTAGCTCCAAGTAAAAGTTCAGGTGGCCTGTACCACAAGGTCACTACCCGACTTGTTAAAGGCTGCCCCTGAGATGGCTGAAGCAAAGTTGCGAGCCCAAAATCACCGATCTTTAGTCTGCCATTACCGTCAAGCAGAAGATTTGAACCTTTTATGTCACGATGCATGACACCACGACTGTGACAATGTTCTAGACCACGAAGAAGCTGTTGCATGTAACACTTGATCTGTAATATGACAAAAATTATTCACCCAGTTGAAACAAGAAGCCGAGGTCCTCTAATGAGAAAAGAAAATAAGAGAAGAAGTCTGACACGGAGCTTTAAGTTGTGAATACAGTTGAATGCAAAGAATACATGGGCTTTTAATAAAAAGGTTATTGTTGGTTTCAGGTATTGCGTCGGAGTCCTTCACGCCGGCTACCAAGTGCTCAAAGGATGCTGGCAAAGGAATCAATAAATCAAAGATTTTATTGGAATCCATGGTGGGGGTTTGTATTGGTAACTAAGATGTTACACTTTACTATTAATGTTTTCTACTTATGATCTCATAACCAGTGCCTAACTGTTCAGTGTTCTTCTTTGCTTTAAACAAATTTCTTGTCTATTTCAACTAATAAGTTAATTAGGTCCAAGATATGCAAACTAACTGCAATATCCAATGCAGTTAGTCAGAGCTTTACAGCTCTAGAGCCACTAGGGATTTTTGCAAGATGATGAGATACGCAATTCAAAAAACTTTAAAATGTCGTTGTTATCCCGGTCAAACCCTTTACAAAATATACAATGTTTTTGAGTCGTCAAATTCAATAATAATAATAGTAGTAAAAGTGAATTTCGATTTAAAAAGATATTTAGCAATCCATTGCTTCAGAGTTTGTGTCAAGCTTCTTTTAATTATAGAAATGGTAGACACTTTTCTAGATCTCACATACGGACAAATGACATCAGGTGAATTTTAAATGCTTCCAAGAAAAATTTACAGTTGTAAATGAGAGAAAGGTTGTTATCTTTTCTTTAAGACTCTGTTATGCATAATTAGAAGGTAGGTTTGGGTATAATTAGAAGGTACCTGTGCTTCGGAAAACTTGATGTCAGGTATTGCTGCAAGTCCTGCAAGATCGTGCTCCATATATTCAAAGATAAGGTACAAGCTACCAGAGACCCGTGAGGCAATCATGCCCTCAAGCTTCATGACATTGGGATGATCAAGCCTTCGCAACACAATAATCTCCCTTGACATAAAACAAACGCTTTCTGGATCCATATTAGTAAATCGAACCTTCTTCAATGCAACAATTGTATTTGTTTCAAGATCACGAGCTTTATAAACACTGCTGTAAGTTCCTTGGCCAATCTGCAACATGACAGGTAAGTGATTGAAGAAAAAGATATGGTCGGTGACATTAAATAAGAATGGAAAGAGAAGCAAGGAAAGGAATAATAATAGGAATTGCCTTATCCAACTTCTCAAAGGAATCAGCCCTACGAGGTATCCAGCCATTAATGGCTTCACCGGCAACTGCAGACAGCCAAGAGGGCCATCCAGCGAGAACCTGTACTCCTCTTTCCCCTCTGGTTATACTATACAACCTAGACATCTTAGGTTGTTGTGTTTGTGTCGTTGATTGCACCCCATTCCCATTGGCTTTCTTGTCTCCTTTCTGTTGAATTGGGGTGGAGGCTTTTTCTTGAGTTGCATTTGAATTTGAATTTGAATTTGAATTGGATACTAGGGAAGTGGTGTCTCCGAAATGGTTGGTGTTGGGGGATGGAGTGGCCTTCAAACTTTCAGTATGGTTTTGGGAAACGTATTGGTGTGATGGTGGTGATTTTGCTTTGGAGCATATGCAACCCATAACACCCGCCACCAATTCCCAACCCAACAATGCCAATGAGAATGTGATTTTATGTTCTTTTTCTTTCTGTTGTATTATACCGTATTAGGTTGAAGAAGGGATGGATACAGAGACCCAATGTGGCCCTGCCCAGATTCTCTAACCAAATGAAATGAAAGGAAAAACAGAAACTGCGAAGCGAAATGTGGGTGAAGAAGGGATAGGAGATGCTGTGGAAAGAGAGAAACTTGTAATGTGGGTTACAATTGAACGGAAACAGAAACAGAGGGTAATGCAATTGCGTGGTTCAAGCAACAAACGACATGCAGATGCGGTGTCATTCACCGGAAAACACAAAAACATAGCATACATGAAATTGAAAGGAGATGAGCGGTTAGAGCAACATTGGACGCCTAGGATCTCCAATCCAACATCTCTAACTATGTCTCTCAATTACGCCAAATCCCTTTCCCTCCCATGCACACTCCCATACCCACGCCTCTCTGTCACCTTTCAATTATATTTCATTTTCCACTCACTCCTAAATCTATAACAAATCTATAACAAAATATATAAAAAGATAATTTTTTTTTCCACTCTCATGATATCAATTATATCTTTTAGAATATAATTATTTACTAAATTTTTTAAAATTAATGTTTATTTTTATCTATTTTCTATAAAATTATTTATCATTTTTTTTATTATTTATCAATAATTAATTTTTATATTTATTTCACTTTATTTTATATATTAATTTAATAACATTATATTATTATTACCTATTAATTTATTATGATTATCATTTATAGTAAAAAATATGTACATATACGTACGCTAGTCAAATAACTTTAAATAAATTTATAAATAAATTTAAATAACTATCTTTAATTCCTTCCTAAATATATACATAAATTTAAATAACTATTTTTTATTCCTTCCTTCTTCCTTCTATTATTATTGCTTATTGCATACTATTCAAATATATAAGCAGAGGAGAAGAGAAAAGGGTTGACAAATATTAAATTAAATTTTTTAATATTTTAAAAGTAATATTGAATTAAATATTTTAGGGTGTTGGAGTGTGAAAAGGATAGGAAAAAGGAGGAAGACACGTAGGTTAGGGCGAAAGGCGAAGCAAGTGGTTTTATCCACGAAGCGGAAGGTTCGGAGGACACAGCTGGAGACAGGCTGTCACCAACAAAGTCCCACTCACCAATTCCCCTCTCTTCTCTAACTCCCTCGCCATCTCCTGTTCCCTTCTCTCTCCCAATTCACCTTCGCGCACATCCGTTGCAATTAGGGTTAGCTGATCCCCTTCTTCCCCTCTCCCTTCCTCGCTCCTCTTCACCGGATCAACCGTCCCTTCCGCTGTAAGCTCCCTCTCTTTTCTTCCTCTTCCTTCCTTCAATCTCTTCTTTCTCTTTCTGCTTCTGTTTTTTCTTTCTTTTTTTCTTCTCCCAATCGATTTCAATTTTGATTTCATCCCCTTCCTCTCTTTCCTTCTTCAAATACCCAACAAACCTAACTTTACTTCACATTTTCTTCCGTCTTTCCCTGCCTCAACCCTTAGCTTTTCTAGTTAATGTGCCTTCTCAATCCTAAATACCTGCTCTCTCCACACCAACTCTCTTATTTTTTCTTCACTACACTCACTCTTCATTTATTATTGCTATCGCTTTCAATCAAAACACCCTCTCATGCTCCACAACGCCATATCTTTCGTCTCCTATCACACCTCTTTTTGCTTCTATATGCAATTTACTGCTTTCAACTTAATGTTTCTGTTCCCGATGACAACTCCCGGTTACAGTCTCCACTCTTTTCGTCCTCTCTTCCAAGTTTCTTTCTTTTCTTTTTTTGTCTCTTTGCTCTGCTGAAAACCAGTCGCTGGCCTATGATTTTATGTGATTATTAAATTATTTAATGTACTAATATATCTATATTTGTTTTGAATTGCATTTGTTGTTGCGGCTCCCTGGGTTTATTGACACTGCGAAATATAGCTAATGAATGTGGTCACAATTGAGGTCACACCTTTGACATTGCATGCAAAACCCACTCTGGGACTTTTTTTATAAACCTTGTTATCAATTTAGGAATGTAGTGTGTAATCTCACATGGATGTTATTGTTAGCCTGTATAAGTTATTTTTCCTTTCAATTTATTTTTTCCATGGCCTGTGTTTTTGCAACCCGGTCAATTTGTTGATATATGCTAAACTCTCTGAAGATTGAAATGATTTTCCTTATGAGTTTGGTTTGAATATCTCAAGTTCTGATATGTGATCATTTTAAGCAAAGTTGTCTTGGTTTTACATTTGAGTGTTCAACTTTCATTGTTTCTTGTTCTAACTAATTCGTTATCTATTTTAGGTGCTTGAATTGGATAATCAGCCTTAAAGCTATATGTTCAGGGGTTGATGTATTGCTCATAATCTTGTATCTACAGTGACCGTATGGAGGGGTGCTACTTGATTGATCTGGGATGTTGTGGAGCTATCTATCTTGAGTGATTATGCATATCTGGATCGAGTTCAATCATCTTATTCTTTTAATAACACTGGGAACTCATTGATATATACTTTAGTTCTGGAAAGAAGGCACAACCACCAGAGGATTTCCTGTATCCATGCTGTCAGAGAGCATGCGTGGAATCTGTACATCGGGTAATGCCCCTGTCGAGAATAGCTACCGAGGCATTCGGTCTGGTGACGATTTGTTTAGTAGCCATCTTAATTCTTCTTGGGTTGATGTGCATTGCTTACTCATTTTACTTCCGCTCTCATATTCATAGTCAAGGTCTGCTTCAGCTCACTTATTTTAGTGGTCCTTGGATCATCAGAATCACAATCATCCTATTTTCAATCTGGTGGGGTATTGGTGAAATTATTCGACTGACTTTGTTAAGGAGTACCTTTCACTTAAAATGGCCGGACACTGTCTGCAAGTGTTACATTGTATCAAATTTGGGATTTGCAGAACCGTGCCTATTCCTCACACTTGTATTTCTCCTTCGGGCACCTTTACAGGATTTGGAGACTGGAATTATGAGCAAAAAATGGAATGTGAAAACATCGGGATATGTTCTTCTTTACTGCCTCCCAATGTTTGTTCTTCAGCTTTTTGTTATTTTGGTTGGACCTCGGTTAGACAAGAATAGGGGTTCTGGAAAAAAGTTGCCTCATTATTTTTCAAGTGCGGGGGCTGCCTCTTCAATGGCCGGGGAGAGTGATACTGCCTTCTGTACTTACCCTTTACTCAGCACTATTCTCCTTGGCCTTTATGCCATTGTCCTGACTTCATACCTTTTTTGGCTTGGTAGTCGGATTTTGAAACTAGTTATTAACAGGGGTCTGCAGAAGAGGGTTTACACATTGCTATTCTCAGTTTCATGTTTCCTTCCATTAAGGGTTCTTTTTCTTGGTTTATCTGTTTTATCCGGACCTGAGCATTTTATGTTTGAAGCCTTTGTTTTCTTGGCTTTTCTTGCACTGGTATGTTGCGCTGGCTTGTGCATGTACACACTTGTTTACCGTCCAGTGGCAGATAGCTTAGCGTTGGGAAATCTGCAAGACATGGAAGTAGCTAGGAGGCGAAACGATGATCATAATGATACCGTGTCTTTCATTGCTAGCCAGAGTCATCTAGAAGGAAATGTTGAAGAAAATGTTCGGTCTAGTCCTGGTAGATACTCTGATGCATCGACAAAGCGAGGATCGATTTCATTTCGGACATTAGAAAAGGGTGTTACATCAACAGGAACATTTGTTGAACTTAGCCTCTTCTCTCCCAGCCGCAGTGCAACCCCTCCAGGATCGCCTCCTCTCCTAGGTTGGCCAATGCGATCACCAACGCAACATATTGGACCATAGAGGCAGGCTGGAAACTGAATATGTTGGATCGATATCAATTTTGTGGAAAAGGGAAAACTGATTGTAAAGGATTTAGCATCAATAAGGCGTCTTTTTTTTTTGTTTTTTTTTTTTAATTTTTTTTGTTTGTTAATTCTAGTTATAATGTTTTTGCCCTGGAATTTATTGTGAGTACACTCTTTTTACGCTTCTGTACCATCTCGACATCGTTTTACTTGTTTCTAATTTTGTACTTTAAATGTTGGAATACTCTTGCGTGAAGTCATTGGGTTAAGATAGTATTAGATTCGGACCTTGTGTTTGATCTTTGGATCGAATAAGTATCTCTGTATTACGAGGTTATTTGGGGTCAGATTACTTTGCTTTGCCTATTACATGGCAACCAAGCCTAACTGGAAGCTTCTAAGAAATGTAAGAATGTAGTCTGATTAAACCTGAATACCTCTTCCATCGATGTCTTTCTCTTTGCTTGAAAAATAGGCATTACCAATTTTACCGCTTACGTCGGTGCTTAATTGGTTAGATTTAATTTTGATTAACTTCCAATTTAAAACTTTAATAACCGTAGTTAATAGTTTATATAACGTAGAGAGGGGACTATCACCACAAGTGAGGTTTGGTTTCAGTGGAAGGACTGAAATACGTGATTGGCAGGAGACAAACCAGTCAACATTGCACTCGCATCAACCTTAGCCTCCAACATTTGCAGGAGACAAATCAAACAACTACAGTGTGGAATGTGTTGGATCTAGCGTGTACATATATTTATGTATGTGAATTGTTTTGTTTGATATATAGAACTAATTATGTTTTAGAGATTAGGTGAAGGAAGTACATTTGGAAATTAAAACGCTTTGTGCAACCCTAAGGTTACGAGATGAACTATTCTTATGATAATGTTGTGTAAGAGCATGAAGCGTAAAATCTTAATCCAATATAAGAGAAGAATATGATTCTAAGAAGACGAGCGTAACGGGGAACTTTGAAAGCAGCCTAAGGCTTGACTTGATTTATTGAATATAATGGACAAATCTAAGTGTCAGTAGAAAACTAGAGTGTAATGAAGAATGGTTTAGTTAACTGGAGTCATGACCGAGTCTGACAACTACGAGAAAGTTTCAAAAGTCGACGAGAGATTTTGATGATTAAATAGCCTATGCTCCTTACACTCACGCGCCGAATCTCATTCTCCTCACCCTCAGTTGTGCCCTCTTCTTATTCCCTTTCCTAGTTCCTAGTAATCATCATCTACAGAATTGTTTTCCTTCGTTGCATAAACTTTCCCTATTTAAAGGGTCAATCATTAACTAATGTAAGATGAAAATAAAATTATTTGTTGGGTATAAGAGTCCAACCATTCCTCAAAGTTTTATTTTTTTTTCTGCATGTAAGTGGATACGTTTGATTAAGTTGAAGATCACCGAGACTAGGTTTATATTTTTGCACATTTCCTAGTGGTTCATATAGATATTAATCTTCTTTTGTATAAGAAACTGCATGTCTAGGAGAAATCTGTGCGTTGGTTATATTAACAAAATATCGAACCTTTGGAGATAACAGGGAAACTTTTTAAAACAATGAATGTTTATTTAGTCATAACAGATTGAATTACACGTCGACCCACGAGTTTCACCAACAGCATTAATAATAGCATTTATCGCAACCTAAAATTACACTCAGTTGCTAAATACAAGAAAAGGGAGACAAAATCCGGCATCAGCAGGAGGAACGTCATCTTTATCAGAAAAATATAGGAAGGCAAGAATATAAATATATGTGGGGAAATTGTCATAAAAGTAAACTGTTTTAATAAAAAGCAAGTTCAGTCATCAACTTCAGCTTTAATCTCTCTCATCAAATCCTCCTTGTAATCCTCAAATGTTCCAGGGAAAGTTTTGACAGTACCATCCTCGACAACCCAAATTTGACTCCTTTCTTCATCATCACACACACGTGATATCAATCTTGAATCATGACTGACAAGAACAACTCCACCAGTGAATTCATCCAGTGCATCTGCCAATGCATCAATACTTTGCATGTCCAGATGATTGGTTGGTTCATCTAACAATAAAATGTGTGGCTTTGACATGGAAATAGATGTGAAGACAACCCGAGCTTTCTGCCCTCCTGATAGTTTGGCAATAGGAGTAAGATGGTTATGACTCGGTAGCCCAAACTTACCAAGTTTTGCACGAACAGCCTCCTGCTTGCTAAGTCCCTCCTGATCGGGATGGAGACGCAGAAGATACTGCACAGCTGTTTCGTCCATTGTTAGAAGGTCCACAAAGTGTTGGGAGTATCTTCCTATCCTCAACTTCTGACTTCTTCGTACTTCACCCTCGGAAGCAACCAAATCACCAGCTAGAAGATTCAACAACGTGGATTTTCCAGCTCCATTAGGCCCAACAATGGCAACACGAGTCCCCATATCAATGCCAACATCAACATTTGATAGCCTAAAATCCTCTCGGTTTGGGTAGCTAAAGCTGACCTCAATGAGCTGCAAAAGTGGGGGTGTAAGCTCAGTGGGTTCAGGAAAGTGGAATTCCACACTGTAATCCCTCCACTTCTGTGGAACCTCTGATGGGGCATCATCCTCATCAACCTTGCCCTTGCCTTTGCTTTTAGATGCTTCCTTAGCTGCTGCAAACTTTGCTCGATCCTTAACCTTTTCTTGCTGGGCTCGGTTTCCACTCCTTTTAGCTGCTTTCAACTGCTTGTCATAAATCTCATACTTCTTATTCATCTCTTTGCGACGCTGTTCATATCCACTCTCAAAATCATCAAAATTTCCACGATAGAAATGAAGTTTCAAATCATGGAGATGAATAATCTCAGTACATACTGTATTGAGAAAATCTCTATCATGTGAGACAACCACCAAAGTTTTCTTCCAACGGCACAAATACTCTTCCAACCAGAGAACAGCCCTCAGGTCGAGATGATTCGTGGGTTCATCAAGTAATAATAGCGTTGGTTGAACAAAAAGTGCTCGAGCTAAAGAAATTCTCATTCTCCAGCCACCACTGAAGGATTTTGTAGGGCGGCCTTGCATATTCTTTGTAAAACCCAAACCGGCTAATATCTTTGATGCCTGAGCTTCAGCAGCATCAGATCCCATCAACTGTAGTTTTTCATATAGCTCTGCTAGCTTTTCTCCCGTATCATCTTCTTCATCATCATCTTTGTCTACACTTTCTTCAGCAGAAGCTGCATTCTGAAGAGAGGCAACCTCTTGCCGAATTTTAACTAGTTCTTCATTAGCTGAAACAACGGCTTCAAGAGCTGTCTTGTCATCACCAACTACCTCCTGCTCAACCAGAAGAACATCAATATTCTTAGGTACTGGTATCTTCCTCCAGGCAAGAAGTTTCAGCAGTGTGGACTTACCCTTTCCATTGGGTCCAACTAAACCATACCTCTTCCCATGAGATATCTTCACTGATGCATTCTTCAAAAGTTCTTTACCACGAGCAGAAACAGAGAAATTTTCTATTGTTATATCTTTCACATTTGCGTCAGCATCATCATCTCCATCAAGCACCGAAGCTCGGCTTCCAATGACCACAGTGAATGCATCATGATCATCCTTGAGAGCCTCCTTCTTTGCCTGCTCAGCAGCATGTGCTGCTAAAAGATCCTTTTTTTCACGTTTTTTCAACTCTTTATCAGCAATAGGCACATCAAGTGGTTTTAAATCAGGCCTTTGCTGCTGACTTCCACGTTTGGATGCATTATTTTTCTCCTCCTCCTGTTCTAGGAGATCATCATCTTCATCATCAGAAGGAGGAAGATCAATACCATCGGTGTATGCAGAAGCTTTTGGAGCAGATTTTGGCTTCGGCTTACTGGAGGTAGAGGAGACTTTTTTGGGTTTGTCAGGCTTTTCATCCATACTGGCCAGCATGGCAGAGACAGAAAATTTTTCCTTCTTAGGAGCATCTTTAGTTGTCTTGGTCTTCGCAGATGGGCCAGCATCCTCTGTCTTTTTCCTTCCCATTGTAGAAGACTGAAACAAGCAGAAAACATCTTAAAGTCAACTAACCATACACCGTTACTGCTATGCCCTTTCCCAAATAAATATTGTTAATTGAGCTAGTCAATAGTAAATCCGAAAATATATGTTAAAATGACCTTAATATAGGCTCTGCACACAAAATTTAAAATGTCATATTTCAATTTATTTCTCTAACCAGTACTTTTTTGAATACCGATTACAAGATATTTCATTGATACTTTTCAATCAATTTCTCTAACCAGTAACATGAGTTAATTAGACACATCGTGTTTCAACTTTATAAATTACAATTCGTTGTATTAGATACAAGAGTTGTCTATGTCTACACATCTGTTTTGGACAACCAGATGTCAAAGTACAAAGGAATCAGAAAGTGATAAAATCATTACATGGGGTGTGATCTAAAGAGGAGAAATGAGGAGAGGGAAGCTAAATTGAAGGCATGCAAAATTAAAATTACAGAATTGGTGTAAGAGTAAAGGTTTCATAAATAAATAAATAAGGAAATCAAATATATTATATAGAAAGGTGCAGGCAAGTATTAAAGAAGAAGCAAGAAAGCAAGAGACGAGGATGACGAATAGAAATGCAATCAAATAATTAGTGGGATCACCTATGTAACCACCAATCTATCTATCTATCTAACAATCTTGATTTCTTGAACCGATTGAAATTAAATAAAGGATAAAGGAGAGGTCAGATGAAAATGGGGAGGGCGATGCAGCAGATCACGGAAGCACAGAACGGTGAATGACGGAAGCAGAAAAACGGATAAAAACAATTGTAATCGAAAAAAGAAAAAAAAAAAAAAGGGAGGGAATTGATGAAACTGAGAAGAGAGAAAAGATAATACGGAAAGCATCGGAAAACCTTTGAACCTGATTCGGCGGCGGCGGCGATCAAGTTGGGCACACTCGAGTGGAGTTAGGGTTTCAGTCCAAGCTACGATTTTCTTTCACCCTTTCTTATCTTCTTTTACAATTATATACCCTTTGTTAAACCACACCCTCTTTTAAATATGCCTTCAAAAACAGATCATTGTATTAATCAAATGAAATTTACAAATTACTAAAACTAAATGGATCTTTGTCAGTGCCTTTTAGTGTTGTAAGGAGTAGAAAATCAAAACAATCCAACCATTTAATAGTTTTTAGGAACAATTTTAAGAAACAACCAATAAAACTTTTTAAACAATTTTAAAACCTTACAATTTATCAAAATCTATAATTTAAACATTTTTCTCATTCCGTTTTCTATCTTTTATATTTCAAATTTCACCTTATTTATTTTTGTACCTTGCATATTATTGCCCTTCTAATATCACTGGGCAATAATAGCATATGACAAAAAATATAGTATAAAATAACTTCTTTTCGTATAAGATATATCATTTTTTTTTTCAATATCAACAGACTTTCACATATTTTCTATTAGACATATGATATATTTAGTTCAAGTTCGATCAATGCAGTTATTGTAACTTTATTAAAATATTTTCTTGTATCGTTTTCAATTGTATAATATGGTACTCGGTTATAAAATAACAATGGATTTATCATTTTAAAGGTTGTAAAGACGATAATAACAGATAAATGTGAATTTTTTGTTTTTTAAATAGATTTATTATCTATTATAACTTATGAAATAGAGATATTAGAAAATTTACTTTATCTATTATATTTATTATCTATAATAATTTATTATACTATATATGAGAAGATACTAGAAAATTTATTTTATTATTATTTTATTTTGTTGATAAGTATCTTAAAAATTAATGTTTTAATCATTTGATACTTTTAGTTTTTTTTATTTATATTTATTTTGTTGTGTACATGAAATTTATTTTTCTTTTTTCTTTTTTATTTGATTTATTTATAATTATTTTTTTACACATGTGCTTAAAGTTGTTTTACCTTTTTATCTATTTATTTTATTTTTAAATTAATTTGCCTATATAATTTTTTATTTTTTATTTTATCTTTTTATAACTTCTCATTAATTGATCATTTTATAAATTATTAAAGAATATCTTATATTTAAATTATAAATTTTGTATTATTTTTTTTGTTAAAAATATCATATATATTCTGGTTTTAATTTGATTGATGGAGATATAATATATTTTATTCTTTTTTATTATTATCGAATATTATGTATTGTGATGATATTTTAGATTTTACTTTTCTTGTTATATCATATGATATTGTACTTTGTATATTGAACAAGTCTTTTTTGAATATTATAGTTATTTGTATTGCACGAGGATTCCAATCCCCTTCCTTCATTTTCACATCAATAATTATATTATAATTTGTGTCATGAAAACTTTTAAGAGATATTGAATAATTAGGATAGTTATTAATATTGTTTTCACACATCTCATAGTGCAAGAAGGGTGCTTTGAGTTAAAAAGGTGAGTTGGGATGAACATGAGAGGTTGATAATTTAATTAGGTTAAGTATATCTGTAGTTTCTGAATTTGATGCAAAATTATAATTCGTCGTCGTTCAAAACTTCGATATATTTTGGTTCTTAAACTTAAAAAATGAATGAATATGGTTATTTTAATCTAATTACATTAACTTTTTTTGAATTGTCAAACACATTTCTCAATAGATATAATGTGTCAAACGATGTAAACAGTTTTGATATTAACATGAAATGTGTTCGACAGATAAAAAAAAGTTAACGTAGTTGATTAAAATGATTATATTAATTCATTTTTAAAGTTTGGAGACCAAAACGTATCGAAGTTTTGGACAATGACAAATTCTAATTTTGGATCAAAGTTCAGGGATAAAATCTTTCAAAAAAACTAGTTTTAAACCTATGCATATGTGGGTTGATGTTTTTTATGTGTTTTTTTCATGTTAGTAAATATATATTACATTGAAAAATATTTAAATATATATTATATTAAAAGATATTTAGAAAAATAATATTTTTAAGTTTATAATTAAATTTGAATATAATTAACGTGGAGACTACTCATAAGTTTAAAAAGTCATTATATATGTAAAAATGTATAGAGTAAATTTTATAAAAATACAAAGGATATAACATGTTAAAAAATATAGAGTAAATTATCCAAAAATAAAAAAGATAGACTATGCAAAAATATGTAAAATATACTGATTATAAATTCAAATTAGTGTATAGACATATTGGTCTAATGTGTATTGTTTGACTCATATAATCAGTGCATCGACAAAGTCATCTAATATTTAATACTAGACTCAGAAGCGGATCTTCTTTATGATTAAGGGGAGCCATGGCTCCCCCAAGTTTTTAATTTTATTATTTATATATATTTATATGTATTTTAAGTTTAAATTTATATATTATTGTATTATTTATATACTTTTATTTAAAATGTACAATAAAAATTAATTTGATGGACCTTGGTTAATAAAGGGATTAAAGTTTTAAATCTACTCATAAGGTTTTTTCACAGCAAGTCATTAAAAAGTGTGAAAGAAAAAAATACATATTGAAAAATAGAGATGGGAGGAGAGAGAAAGAATAACAAATGCTCACAGTATCTTATGAATGAGTATTCTAGTATGTATGTTAAATTTATGATTTTTTCCATTACGATATTTCTTCCAAATTAAGTTTTTTCTCAAATTAGTATGAACCTAAGTATGATTTTAGGAATTATTTTATGAATTTTTTTTATTATTTCTCGTCTAATGTATATTATTAGATTTGTAAACAAGATAAAACCAATTTCCTAGTAATTTATTTTCATAAGTTATAATAGTATTTTCTTTTCATATAATATTTTTTATGAATGCATGTAAATAACATTTTAGAAAAAACAATCTTTCATATGATATTGTAAATCATAAAGAAAAAATATAGACAAGAGATGTTTGACAATAATTTTTTCATTGAATTTAAAATTCACTATATTTTATATCATTATTTATTTTCAATCTGCACACAGTGATGTATACCAATTAGTTCGAGCATGCATGATTTTTTCTTTTAAATTTAATATTCTGATTAAATATATATATATAATTATAATTATTGTTGAAGAAAACTACTTGTTACCGTTAGTCCCTTAGCATCAATGAATAATTATAAATGAGTATATATTATTAAGTCTATATATTCACAATGATAGAACATGTTGACGACCAATCAAGTAATTGTCAAAAGTTCTCCATAATTGATAAGAACTACATTTTATCACATTCAAGTAACTCTATATATAAAGGTATGGATATGAAGATCAATTTAAGATTTCATTTAATCCTCGAGAAAGTAAAATATTATTTTAAGTCGTGATCATAATTACAGTTAATATTCAATATTATTTTGCATGGTTAATTATAAATTATTTTGCATAGTTAATTATAAATGCAAAGCAATTTTGAATACAAATACTTCCCTATCATTATTCAAAAGTTAGAATAAGATAAATTATTTTTATTTTAACAAATATACCTACATACCAAGCAGTCTTCTAGACTCTATCCATATAGACTCTATCCAAGAGTATGAACAATTAAGACTCTATCCAAGAGCTCCTGAGGTATGGGCTCACCCCTCCTTCGTTCAGGGGGAATTCTTGTCGTGTGCACTAATGTGTTCCATTTATCCTGTGCATATCAAATTAGAATTACATCAAATTAGAATTAATAAAAATTGTAGTAAGAAAAAACAAAACAAAGATCTATCATACCTTTAGATCTTCAGGAGTCCTGTGGTCTACATTCGAGAAAGCTCGTAGCTTAACCTCGCGCCACCTTCATGATGGTATAAATGTTATTAGAAACTCACTTATTCACATACAAGTAAACTGATACTGATATTATTGATAACATCATACCTCCCAACTCCAAGTAATTCAACTGTGCGCACAAGAGCTTCTACCTCATCCACAGAGAATGGTCTCCTGGTTCGACGTTGCGCAATTGTATGACTTGAAGGACCCTCTTGTTCTTGTGTTGAAGGAATAGGCACCGAGACACTTTCCGTTTGATGCCCTTCATTGCAGAGTTTTTCAATTTTGTCAATGAGTTCTGCTACATGTGGTTTCATGTTGTCGCCCGCTTAGAGTTTCCAATTATGGTGTACGTTGTGCACATAAAATTGCTAAGTAAAAATGTAGTAACTTTGCAATTAAACATGACTTATTTATAACATGCAATCATGTCATTAACATGATAACATGTAACATGCATGACATTAATTTAATAATAAAGTAATTTAACATGTAATATAATTATTTTTAAGTTTGAAGAAAATATTTATTTATATTATATATATTATATATATTATGATTATTTATATTTTATAAACGTTTATAAATAATATTTTAATTTTTCAATTCAAACCGTTGCTCTCAGTATACTTTAAAGTACACTTTATATCGGTTAGTTCTTAAAGCAAATCAAAATAGTCGTTGCTATCATTTCTGCTTTATATTCGATGTCACTTCAATTGTTTGTCCATTCAAATTTCTTTCTCTCTTTCTGTTCATTTTCAAGCACCGGAACAACATCTGTTAGCTGGGTTCTCCATGGTGCTCCCTCTGAGGAATTCTCGTAGATTGTTTCAATCCCCACCAAACTTCAGCACCCAAATATTGTTGAGCTTGTTGGTCATTGTTCGGAGAAGGAGCATATGCTAATATATGATTATTTTAGAAATGGCTCCCTCCATGGCTATATTTACACTTAACAGACGACTTCAGCAATCCACTCACTTGGAACACAAGAATCAGAATTGCATTGGGAACCGCTCGGGCTATCGTGTTAGTTTATATCTCCCATATAGTACCTGTGTACTGAAGTATCTTGTTTTGACCATATGCACAACATATTCCTTCATACATTTTCCCTTCAAATCCAGATTATACGTCAATTTGGTTATTACTATGTCAAAGCTGGTGTTTATTTTCTGAATATGCCTTTTTCAGGTACCTCTCCTCCTTTATTGCACAAGAATATATCAAGTCCTCGAATATTTTGCTTGACAATGATCTGAACCCTCGTCTCTCAGACAATGGTTTCGCATCCTTTCACCAGGTTTGTTTAGTCCTTAATTATATTACATTATATATCGAAAGTTCCTTATAAGATGAGTGTTATTTGTTGGTAGCGTACTAGCCAAAATCTTGGGACGGGATATAATGCACCAGAGTGCACAAAACCTTCAGCTTTTACACAGAAGAGTGATGTATATACAACTTTGGGGTAGTGATGCTGGAACTTCTGACAGGTCGAATGGCTTTCGACAGGTGGGTGCTTACTGAGGCGCAAATGGAGGTGCAAACACAGATCGAGAAGGAAGGAGAAAGGAGAAAGAAGTGAAACGAAGAGGTGAAATGAAGGAGAAATGAGAAACAAGCGAAACAGAGAGGTGAGTGAACGGAGAGGTGAGTGAACGTTGTGAGAGTGAAGTGATTTAGGGTGAAATTAAGGAGAAAGGAGAAAGGAGAAAGAGGCAAACGCAAAGTTGAGTGAACGCAGAGAGTGAAGTGATATGGGTTTGAGTAATTTGGGTGTCAGTGACTTTGAAAAGTTAAGAAAATATTAAATTGTTGAGTCGAAAAATGAAATAGAAAAAAGAGAAAAAAGAGGGAACAAAGTTTTACCAAAAAACAAGGAGGTATCGAGATAAAAGTGGGACATAAATAATTTCATAAAATTATTAAAATAATGTTTTATATAAAGTGACATTTTAAAATGACACAATTTTAAATAATAATATGATAATGTAAAAGATGTGGTTAGAAATACCATATTATATATATATATTATGATCGTTATTAAACTGACATATTATACTGAAAAAGTGACAATTTTAATTAACTGTCGTATTAAAAATATCGTTGTATATATAATTTTTTGTAGTGATTCTAATAAAAAGTAGCAACTTTTTTCTTATTCATCTACATTTTATTGATTTTAATGGATTAAAAATACAGTAGATTGTTCAAAATCTTAATGTTTAAAACATAATTTTTCTCCAGCAATTAATTCTAACAAAAGTTACCATCAAATTTCTATATTATTTATAGTTTGCTGATATTTGTTAGTTTTTTTTTTTCAATCACCGAATTAGTGAATTTGAATATGGCACATGCTTAATGCTAAAAGAAATAAAATGGATGGCATAAGATAATTATTCTCTTGCTTGATATTTAAAATTGCATTATTGATTTATGTGTTTCTTTAAAAGATCTTGCTTTGTTTTGTTTAACAACTCAATGCAAACCTAAATGTCCATCTCGCAATAATTTTTTTAAAATAAGGAAACAATTGAAATCAATGGTCAGACTTGAATGTTTAAGCAATAATAATGTGATTGATATATTTATTATTTAATTAAAATAAACTGACCTATCGTACTTAAATGTATTTTCTGAACAAAGTAATTTCAAATAATTTTATGAACATTATATAATCATTTAATCTAAATTCTTAAGTTGGTTTTCTTTATCGACAACAGCGAAATTACACAAGATCCCGTACACTACACGTGGGAATCTTGAGTCATGTGTGGCGAGAAATGAAGGGAGAAAGTCAAAGTTTCTTATTTTCTTAATTTGAAAAATTGCTAAATAGGAACATGGGCATTTGAATGGTTCAAGCTTGGTACATTTGTAATAGTTTATGTATTGGGGTGTCCTCTGTAAGAAGATAGAATGCTAGTTAATACAAAATATACTGTTATCTGTATATTATGTTTTTATTATGATTTGGAAACAAACAAACAGAGAGAGGTGCAAAAATTAAGGAGAGCCAACCGTTAACCGGTAACGAGCGAAAACGGTGGGTTTTATATAAGTTAGAGTTTGTTGGTTTGGTTTCTTTGTGCGGGCTTGCGTCCCTTGTCGTTGATTCAAAAACATTAACTGCAACTTGAACTTGTTCCAAAGCCTTGATTTTTGAGCATTCCCACTCACTGCAACCAAAGGAAGGGGTTCCCTCTAGAGGGCGGTTTTCCGATTTGTCGGAAACCGCTCTACCTATCAACAACCAGTTTGAAATCACTAGAAAGAAAGAAGAAGCAATGGTTATTGGGTGAAGAAGGGGGTATAATAATGCGTTGCATGGCTTAAGTTTTTGTCTGTCTATGGAATGTGTATGTGCACAGGTTATTGGATCGGATTTGTGTAAATAATTTATGTGGGTGGTGATGGCGGCGGCGGTAACTAGAAGAAGAGACGGTATGTGTGGCGTCCACCAATGGGCGTGGCCTAAACCCAGCAAATGGGTGAAGGGGAAACTGGTTGGATGTGGATCTTTCGGGACTGTGCATTTGGCGATGAACAAATCGACGGGTGGGCTTTTTGTGGTAAAGTCATCAAATTCGAGGGCAGGACGTGAGGCTTTGGACGAAGAGGTAAAAATCCTGAAAATAGTTAATTCATCGCCATACATTGTACAATGTTTAGGGACGGAGGAGGAGGAGGGGAAGTTGAATGTTTTTATGGAGTATATGGCAGGAGGTAGTTTGGCAGACGTGGCTCACAAGTTCGGTGGGTCATTGGATGAAGAGGTGGTTCGTGTGTATACCAGAGAAATTCTTCACGGCCTAAACCATCTTCACCTTCATGGAATTGTACACTGCGATCTGAAGTGCAAGAACGTGCTTTTGGACCCACAAGGCAACGTGAAGCTGGCGGATTTTGGATGTGCGAGAAGGGCAAACGAGTTGAGAAAGTCATTTGGTGGGACTCCTCTGTGGATGGCTCCTGAAGTGCTGAGGAACGAGTCTGTTGAGTTGTCTGCAGATATATGGTCCTTGGGTTGCACCGTTATTGAGATGGCTACCGGCAGGCCTCCATGGGCTAATCAGGTTTCAAATCACATCAGTGTTGTTCTCTGGATTGCCCATGGTGATGGGATTCCTCAGTTTCCACCACATTTCTCCGATGAGGGTTTGGATTTCTTGAGCATGTGCCTGCAGAGAGATCCCCGTAAGAGGCCTACCCCTCAACAGTTACTTTCCCATCCCTTTGTTACTCCCCAACATCATTATGCTTCCTCACCCGCAAGCGTCTTGGAGGTTCACGATTTCAAGGACTCTTGTGATGTTCATCACGATTTCTCTCTCACAGACACACTTCCTTCTTCTTTCACTGATTACTCCAAAGGAATAGCTGTTGTTTGTAAAGCGGAAGACAGTGCTTTGGGCTCATCGGGGAATTGGATTACAGTTAGATCAGGCTGAAACATTCATCATAGAATTGTATATTTAGATAGACAATTTCAAATGTACAGCATTCTGTAGGAAACCCATAGGATCTCAACTTTCAATGCCTTTTCCTTTGCCTTCTCATTTCCCTTTTCTAACCATTGCCTTACTCTTCTGTACCCACAACTTTGTTATTAAGGCATAAATAATGCAAGGTTCCTACACACTGCATGTCATTTTTTATATTAAACCAAACATTTTAATACTTCCTACCTCCTGCATGTCAATACATTTTTTCAAGGTTCTTCTAAAACAATTGTCACTATTTTTCTTTAAATCTTCATTATTTCTATTTTCAACAAAGAAGTAGTCAACTATATATACATCTCTCACCATATTAATCGATTTCAAAAGAAGTAAATATATAATCTTCTGTGTGAGCTTTTTCTGTACTTTCGGGCATCATCCCCTTTTCTTAAAATTGTTGTCTTCCTACAAAATAGAGTAATCAAACTTGCCCGCATTCTCTTACCATCTTTGAAATCTCTATTACAAACACTTGTCTCCTAATTTTTTAAATATCACCAAGATAATTTATGTAACATTCAAAAATTTTACAAAATATATTTTTAATATATAATGTATTACAATCATATTTATAAATACATTGTTTAATATATATATATATATATATATATATATATATTATTACTAAAAATAATAATAATTACTATTATTAGAAATAATAATAGACATAAGATATAAAAGAAGAAAATATAAAAATTAAAAATGATAATAATAGTAATAATAGTAATAATAAATAATAAATACATTATAATAATGATGACAAATATTTAAATAGAATAATATAAATATTTAGATATTATATATATATATATATATATATATATAATGTCTATTAAAATCAATTATAGATATATAAGTCTAAATATATAGGAAATTAAAACTAATGTTAAAAATAATAAACATAACAAATAATTCATTTGTAAGTGTACATTTGAGTTTGACAATTTTTGGTTACAAAATGATTTTTTTTATAACTTTACCCAAAAATTATTATTTTAAATTTAATTGAATAATTTATCACGATAATTCCTTTACCTAAATTTTTAAAAAACACTGACTCTCAATAAATGCCATTTAAACAATACACTATATATATATATATATATATATATATATATATATATATATATATATATAATTTGTAACACCTATCAAGCAAAATGGAATTATATAATTTTTTTTTTCATTTTTCTAGTATTTAATTTCTTTATAATTTGCTCTATAATACATAAACGTTTTTTTACTCATTATCCAGAGTCTGAAGAGTCAGCAATATATATTTTTGTATATGTTAAAAAAAATACTAAAATTTAAATAAATTGAATAAAATTCAGAATTTTCAATATTCAATTTTTTTAAGTGATAAAAAACGTCTCATAAAGTAAGTTACTGATATTTATTATCATTGGTCGAATGGTATTATAAGAGAAGAATCTAAATATAATATAAACAAGATGATAAAGATAAATAAACAGAAAGTTGAGTTATTTTTTATACACGGGAAAAGAAAAAACATAAAGAACCAACCAATTATAAAATAGTGTAAAAGATACATTTCAGTTAATAATATTCTGACTCTTATAATTTAATTTTTATTTTGTACTAATGTGATTTAATAATATTAGTATTAAACATTGATTCTTTTAAAAAAAAATATATTAATCAATATTTTATACTAAACCACGTCAATAAATATAAAATGAGAATCAAAGTCAAAATATGATTTTTCTAAATTTTATTATGTTGATATAATAACGTATAGTTATAATTACTGATCGAAGAGTTTTTAATGACTTTATAGTTTCATATTTATGTTTAAATGTTTTTTATGGAGGACATGTGCGCATGTTATGACTTTTAAAACAGTTAGTTCTTAATATAAGCAGCTGATTTGTGATATGCCATTAATAAATATAATAAAGCTTTCTTAAATGATCTTTGAAACGTGGTTCCTTCCTTCTTTCTCAATTTCTCAATTATGGATATTAGTATTAGGTCCCTCTCTATTTAAAATTAAATTAAAAAGTTTCCACCACAGCCATTTGTCATATTTAAGCTAATTTAAGTGTTGGTGTAATATTGATGAAGTTTTAAATCACATATATTTTCTAGAGACAACATAAATAAAAAATAACATTTATATTAAAAAGTAAATTTGTTTTAGTTGTACGTGGTGATTAGACATGTCAAAGTGAGTCAACCCGATTACGAGCCGGGTTGAAAATGAGTGAACCCAATCCGGTTTACTTTATGGTGAGCCAGAAATTTTGTAACCCGGCTCAATCCACCACGGGTTGGTAGGTTAAGTGGGTTGGCTCACCAACCCACGTAAAAGAAATATTTATTTATTTTTTAGTATTTAAATATTTAAATAAATTTTTAAGTAACTCAGGAGATGACAATTATACTAAAATCAAGAATTAATGTTTTGATCATGCTCACCACCAATATATGAAGAATTGTTTCCAAAAAAATATCTATATAGTCTAAGAAAACATGACTAATATTACAGATTTTTTGTCATGCTATTTAACAAAATATAAATAAAAAAACTATATATTTTTGTCATACTAATTTAGATTTATAAAACTGTTACCTGAATACTTTACTATAAAGATTATAGTTAAAGATTAAAGTATCAACATATATAATTTTAAAAAATTTTAAAAAACTGTTAATGAGTTAAGTGGATCAACCTATTTTTAACCTAACTCGAATCCGTTTAACCCGAAGATTAAGTTCAACTCACTTTTAAAAAAATTAAATTTTTTTCAACCCAATTCGACTTAAAGCCTCGTGAGCCGGATTTACTTATAAAACCCATTTGGACATATCTCGTGGTGACTAAGTACAACTTTGTTTTCTTACAGAACACTGATTCTTTGTTTGTTTATTTGTTTGCAGTATCGCCACCTCTTTTATTCGGTCTTCTCCTTTTCTCCCTTTCTTTCTCCAACCAACTTTCTCTTCTCCTATTCCTTCCTTTCCAATTGTTCCTTCTTCTCCTTTTTTCCCTTTTCTTCTTTCAACGATCCTTCATTTCTTCACCTACAAAACTAATCATACATAACACTTGTACCCCTTTCTGCTTTCGCTACCTCCCACAACTCACTACATAGTTCAACAATGAAGTCTTTCGATTCTGTCACTGTAAGCTTCCTCCCTCTGTGTCTCACTTTCTTTACTAATTTTCGGCTGCCTGAGGTTTTTGTCTCTCACCAACTTCGTTCATTAAACATGTTTCCCACTTTCTTCATCCGTCAACTTATAACCACCTTTTTGGGTTCCTCTCTGCTCAAAATCTGTGATCCTCGACAAGTTATTTCCATTCCTTTATTCACTTTCTGTCACTACTTTCTTTTTCTGCGATTGGTTTCACATTTTACACCCACTCTATTTTCAGTATTGTCTTTTCGATGTTCAGTTCATTATTTTATTGCATCCCTTGCTTAAACTCTGTGATTTCTCTGCTCTGTTGGCCGTACACAGGATGGATAATCTGATTACAACTTTTCTAAGAACTCGGTAGTGGTTGATTGAACTGCGTTCATCACCCCAGTTGTTGTTATTCTAACCGTTGTCTTTGCCAGGGTCTTGTCTTGCCAGAACCCAAGAATAGGTTGTTCCTCTGGAGTGCTCTCATCGTGATTTCTTTGATTTCTGGTGCTTATTTCGTTGGAAATGCCTTTTTTGCAAATGAATACAAACAGGTATGTATTATTGTATTTCTAACTTCCCAAGTTTCAATTTTAGTTACAATACCTCGCAAATTAGGAATTTTGCTCAATTGTTTCTTCCTTATAAGAAGAAACTATTATCAAATTGATATTGCCGTAGATATATATCCGGGATTTTGAAATGCGAGCCACCTTAGTTGGCTTTCTCTATGAATAATGCTTCAAAACTGTTACTTATGGTAAAGTGGTGGGAAGAATATAATTCTGCATGGTATTTGTTCATTTGAGCATTGACAAGATGTATCTTCTTTCTAGCATTTGCTGCTCACAATTGTTTGACAAAATTAAGATTACTGTCTAACAAGGTCAAGGTGGTTGCGAATTGACTTAAAACTTCCACCACCATCCAACATAAATTTGATCACATCTGTTGCATCTCCTTTAGCTTTGACGAATGGTACCCAGTTTAATTTAGGCTGGAGAAATGGAAGAAACAAACCCTAAGCAACATTTTCTATAGGTTAGATTTTATGTGGGTCTCAAAAACAACTGGTCCCACTCACTATTTGATGGGATCTTGATAAAATTTTCTCAACAATAGAGAACTTGTGGGAAGAGCATGCAAAGAGTGTTGGTAGCACTCAACTTTTAGGCTCTGACAGTTTTTACCTAGTTGAATTTTAGTTAGTCTTGTTCTTGTTTTTATTTTCTGCAATTGAAAATTAGTTTTGCTTACTTGAGAATATTCTGGGTATTACGTATGCAGAGATTAGCACGATGGGGACTAATTCATACAATTCCAGATTCAAAATCAAATGCTTGCAAGGTTTGTTATTTTTGGGGGGAGAAATTCTTTTTTATATAACTTGTAAGCTTACCCCTTTGGAACTATGTCCAATTCTCTTCATTTTTCCATTTTCGTAGAGACAATGCTGGCCTTTGGGAAGTGAGGCATTGCCTGAAGGAATTATTGCCAGAACATCTAACTTGGAAATGCGGCCCTTATGGGACTCTGGTAAAGATCATGTATGTGTGAGGTGTGCTAATTCTAGTCCTTCATTTATTGTATAGAAATTCACCTAAGACTCATGAAGTGTTAATCTTAAGCTTCACATGATAAAATGTTGCTAATCAACTGTAAGTACAGTCCTTTCGTGAAATATTTTTGGTTCTAAAAGTTGGTTTGGAGTTTGATCTTGAACAAGTAATCTGATGTGTTCAATTAATATTTTTAACTATGATGACTTTTGTTGTGTATATTAGAATTGGTGTATGGACATGTTGGGATATGATTAAGAAATAACTTCATATTTTTCTTTTTAAATTTGGTATTAGGTTGCATTAAGTAAATGCTTTTTTTCTAAAAAAGATTTGCATGTTAGGTATCACTATCAATCTCGATATATCTCTACCCCAAAGTTCAACAATCACATATCATCACATGAATTTGCATATAAAAGTGGAGAAAAATAAATACAAAACCATGGGTGGACTAAACCAAACCCATGCTTAAAAACAAAACAATCACACTACCACAAAAGAATTAGACCACTTAAAAATCTAAATTGATGGTAGGAGGTAGAACATTAGACTACTTAAAATCCAGCTATTATCAATTCTAAAATTAGCAAGACTCTCAACACACTGATTTTTATATGAAGGTGGAGGTTCATATGCTTTTGTGCCACTTCTTGACTGTTTTTTATGTTTTACAATGCTACTTTTAATGGTGTAATCTTACTCCTTTATTTATTTATTTATTTTTAAATGCATGTTTATGTTCTGGGATTATTGGAGTGTGCACAATGACGAGCTTACTGAAAGAAATGATGACTTGCAAATTGTGATATCAATAACTTGCTCCATAAGTCAGATTAGTTTTTATTGGTCTTAGGAAATGTTCATGCATTGGATTAAAAGTCAAAGGAACAAAGTACTTTACCAAATATTTTACTTTAGAATCTGGACAGATCTCCTTTATATCTATATGTATGAGTACCAATGAATAGAATTACAATGAACAATAAAATCTGAAACAAAAAATATAAAACAGGGTATTCAAGAGACTCTTTACTCTTTGTAACTGTCCACTACTTATTTCCTGCATCTCTTTTCTCTCTATCCCTTTTCTTATCCGCACACAAGTTAGGTTTCTCTCGTGAATGCTCTGGTTGCCTTTCCTGTGATCTGCGACATTAAGCATTTGACTCTCTTTGTGTAAATAAATTTCAGTAATGACCCACTGATTGAAAGGGGATTAGGACTTAGTTCTGTTAACAATAGAATATCTACTTATATTCAGTAACTAAAGGGATAAGGGGTAATGGTCAGAGTCTGCTAAAAGTTGCAAGCAGGAAGTTGGACATTGAAGGGAGAGAATAAACTACCTGGTAACCTGGGAGTTAAAGAGGGAGATAGTCCCCACTGCATCATTTTGGATCTCTTGTTTAGCTGCCCACTGATTCTGATCAGAGTGGTTTCTATAATAAATATTTGTTAGTCTACCTATTTCTGATCTGATCTATCACTATATATTAGTCAAAATCCTGCTATCTTATAGGTTGATGATATCTACCTTATTAAATTTTTTTTATATGCATCACTTTCTCTTTTTCGTAGAGAATATTAAAGCGCCCATTGAACTTGTTGGCTATGGCAGTGGGACTTAAGCAGAAAGAAATTGTCAACAATATTGTTGAAAAGGTTATTATTTCTTTACGTGTGCAATTTTTGTTTGATCTAAAACTCATGTATCTTCTGACTCATATTGCTGGTGGCAGTTCTTGTCAAGTGATTTTGTTGTGATGCTTTTTCACTATGACGGTTTTGTGGATGGATGGAAGAGTTTGGCTTGGAGTAACAATGTCATACATGTATCTGCTATAAATCAAACAAAATGGTATAAAAGGCTCAAGCAAAATTTTTTCTCTAGTTGTAATAATCTTTTCTGAAGATTAAGTTCATGGGTAAAGATTGAGTGAAATAATGCTATATCATGGCATAGGTGGTTTGCGAAACGGTTTTTGCATCCAGATATAATTGCCGAATACAACTACATATTTCTTTGGGATGAGGACCTTCTTGTTGATAATTTTGATCCAAAAAGGTAAGTGGTTCTTTTCTTCGTCTTATAAAATTTCTCCGAGAGTATGATGATACTAAATTTAGAGGTCTTAGTTAACTATACTTGATGAGGAGTAGTAAATTCCTTTTTTATATCTCTGGTGATTAGTATATGCATCTTATAGGACTTGTTGATTATTTGGCAGGTATTTATCTATTGTTAAAGAAGAGGGTCTTGAGATATCACAGCCAGCTCTGGATCCTACCAAATCTGAGGTACATCATCCACTGACAGTCCATAAAGCGGGATCAAAAATGCACAGGTTGGCTTTATTTTTCTAACCTTTTGCAATAAACATGTTCCACCGGTAAATTCACATCTTTATTAAAATTACAGCCAATATGGCACTCTATTAACGATCTTTAATATTGAATAGTTTCCTGTCCTTTTGGGGGTTTCATTTAAAAAATATGTGCATACTAAGAGACACACAGCGTGTCCATAAAGTGTACTATGGAAAAATGTGCCCTAACATGCCCTTGCTATTTATGTTACCAATGTATATGAACAGAGTGGTCCTAATATAGGGGACCTTTCAAAGAACTACATTGAACATATGACCTTCCTGTAAGCTTTTTCAGCTTATTTCAATTAAATACATAAAATCAACACTTGTCACCGTAAAATTTTTAAAGCTTATTTGAGTAAATTTCATAGTTGAGTTTGTGAATAAGTTCTCACATGATAAAAGTTTATATAATTTAATTGAGTTGCTTACTGTAACACAGCCTTAGTTGAGTATGCGCCTACAATTATTAGAACATAACTGTTGAAAAACTGTCTTAAATGTTACCTTTGAAGAGATTCACCAGCAAAGTCGAGTGGAGTGTCGTAGTGTGGGAACCACTAGGACGTAGGCTCTTAGCAAATTGATATTCCATATTAATTAAAGATATAAATTGTGTAGTCCTAACAAGGCATGATCAATTATCACCTTACAAACAGGTTTTGTGGGAATTGTTAGATCCTAAGCCCAATTTTTTAGAGTAACCAACATGATTCTGTATTAATGAACTGGAATATTGCACAGTTCTTAGTCATTCTGCAGGTTACATTTCACAATATATGTGTGCCTCATGCACACATTATATCTCTCTATTATTTATAGGCGATGAATGCATGCTAAAATTATCTACATTTAATTGAATACACATCTGCAGTGGCTTGTCGCGTAAATTCCATTTATTTGCTGTTCCTGAGGTTGCATTCTCATGTGAACATGCTACAGGGGATTTTCTACTGGGAATAATTTTTGTTTTTTTTTTTTTTTTAAATTTGCTAATATTTTTTTTTCTGTTATGTCTATACAGAAGGTATTATAAATTAAAAGGCAGTGGAAGGTGTGATGATAGTAGCATTGCTCCTCCTTGCATTGGGTAAACAGTTACACACTGTGTGTCTTGTACTGGTTTCTTTTCAGTTAACTCACTGCTCATTCTTGCCATTAAATTGGATTCATACTTAAATATGGAAAGAATTTGTTTTGCAGTTGGGTGGAAATGATGGCACCAGTATTTTCTAAGAAGTCTTGGCAATGTGTATGGCATTTAATCCAGGTATGGATACTAAAACTAAGCAAATTTGGTACTGAATCTTATTGTGAAGACCATAAAGAACTCTTTATGCTTGGGAGCATTATATGACCTGATAGCACAGATTTTTTAATCAACTTTTAAAATTCTGAAGAATTATTTCTGTCTGAGAACATTATATAACATGCCAGCACAGTTTTTTAATTTTTTTTTTTAAATACCCAACTTTATATATAGTAGGAGATTTATTGCTATTATTTTGTTCAGTAGTGCGTATTCAATTTTTGAATTCAGATTGGTTTCTTCTTTTACGGTAATGTATTGATATTCATGCAATCGTCTTTCTACCTACAGAATGACTTAATCCATGCCTGGGGCCTGGATAGGCAGCTTGGCTATTGTGCACAGGTAACTTGGTTGCTCCAGATCAGCATATTCATATCATTCGAAATCCTTTTTATTCATCTCTCAGCCATATTTCAGGGTGATCGAATGAAAAATGTTGGTGTTGTTGATTCTGAGTACATAGTTCATCTGGGCCTGCCTACTCTTGGGGGCCCAAATGGCAATGAGGCAAGTGATTTCATTTCTACACGTACTGTAACTTCATGATAAGGGTCGCACAGTTTTCTATCTTGTCTGAATTTAAGCAGATTCTATATGAACTTGGCCTTGTTAAAAAATTGTATGCTTGAATACTTTTAGTTCAAGTTGACAACATATTAAAATCAGGTATATCTACCTGTGATTAGATTTTACTGGCAGTCTAATGATTAATAAGGGTCTTTGTCCTTTGAATTGCAGGCACCATCAGACTCCCCTGGAGGTAATGCTAGAGGCAGAGTAAGTAACATAGTTGTACAATAGAATAGAATAATGAAGAATTTATGGACCTTTAGCTCCATTTACTGCCCTTATTTGACAAAGCAACATGCTACATGCAGGTTAGGATGCAATCATACATTGAAATGCAGGTTTTCGGTAAAAGATGGAGAGATGCAGCAAAGAAAGACAAATGTTGGATTGATCCATATCAACAACAGGCAAACCTGACAAACCATTAACTGATTGAATGCCAAGTCCAGTGTCCATGTGCATATTCACGTTTGAAATTCACACGTCACATCTTGCATCCGTAAGAGTTTGCAGGAATTCTTGTCTCAAATTTCCTTTGTGTATAGGGTGTGGTATACAGGTGTTCATATTGCATAGTTTATTTTATTCTTTTTCAAGGATGGTCAATGTAAAAAATGAAGTACACCCCTTTTTGTTCTGGAAAGGGTGATTCAGAATGTAAAAGTTACATTTTGGACTTTGTTTTTCCAGGGATGCTGCAACTTGTGAGCTTTTTCCTAAATGTATGTTTTTTGTGCCTTTCCTTTGAGAACTGGTGCTACAACTTGGATGCGTTAAAACAATAACATTGGAGAAGTTAGCTAGACAAAGCTTAAAAATTTTAATGTAGAATTTGCTAAAAAAGAGTCCCAGTAGAAGTGTTAGTTTGTTCAGATTAACTTTCAAGCAACATATTTAACACTCTATGACTTTATTTGTTGTTTAGGCCCTTGTCTAAAAAAAAGGAAAGTTCCTTGTTAAAGAGATCTATAAATCCAAGTGTATAATATATGAAAATTAAATCTTATAATTACATACAAAAATAATATTGCATAGTATATATTAATATTATAATGTTAAAATGCTTATAATATATTTGTTATTTAATAAATATGTAAATTAACAACACTGATTAATATATATTTAACTTATATATCATTACCTTCATTATCATATATAAATAATAATATAAAATAATTTTATTAATGAATAATAAAAACAAGCAATCGTTAAAATAAAATATTATTGAAAAATATGGTGCAAGTTAAAAAAAAAAAAAAAAAAGAGATAGAGAAAAAGAGAAAGTGTTCCCAAATGTTAAAGGGTTAGTTAGGGTTTAGCTTAGCGCTGTTGGTGTGGGAGGAGTGAAAGAAACACTGCGCAGAGATTCAGTTCGCATTCCATTTCCATATCAATATGTCGCTTCACCGCCTGCTCCTACGCCGCCTGTCATCTATCGCTGCCTCTCGGCCCATCTTCTCTCTCATCCAAACCCGTTCCTACGCCTTTTCCTCCGCCGAAGAAGCTGCGGCCGAGCGCCGGCGACGGAAGCGGCGTCTGCGCATCGAGCCTCCCCTGAATGCTATTCGTCCTCCGCCGCAGCAGGGCCCTCCGCGCGACCCGAACGCTCCTCGCCTCCCAGACTCCACTTCGGCGCTCGTGGGCCCCCGGTTGAGCCTCCACAACCGCGTGCAGTCCCTCATCCGCGCGGGCGACCTCGAGGCGGCATCCGCCATCGCCCGACACGCGGTGTTCTCGGTGACACGGCCTACCGTTTTCACCTGTAACGCCATCATCGCTGCCATGTACCGGTCGAAGCGGTACGAGGAGGCTATTGCCCTCTTCCACTTCTTCTTCAACCAATTCAACATCGTCCCCAACATCGTCTCTTACAACAACGTGATCAACACCCACTGCGACGAGGGTCGTGTCGACGTGGCCCTTGAAGTCTATCGCCACGTCCTCGCCAACGCTCCTTTCAGTCCCTCTCCCGTCACCTATCGCCATCTCACCAAAGGTTTGATCCAAGCCGGTCGCATTTCCGAAGCCGTCGACCTCTTGCGCGAGATGCTCACTAAGGGCCACGGCGCCGATTCCCTCGTCTACAACAACCTCATTTCAGGCTTTCTCGAACTGGAGAATTTGGAGAAGGCAAATGAGCTCTTCGACGAGCTTAAGGAGCGCTGCCTGGTGTATGACGGGGTTGTGAATTCCACTTTCATGGAATGGTTCTTCAAAAAGGGTAGGGATAAGGAAGCCATGGAGTCCTACAGGTCCTTGTTGGAGCGCCAGTTTAGGATGACCCCTGCCACTTGCAATGTTTTGTTGGAGTGTTTGCTCAAGCATGCCAGGAAAACTGAGGCTTGGGCCTTGTTTGATCATATGCTCGACAATCACACTCCTCCCAATTTCCAAGCTGTTAACTCTGATACCTTCAATATTATGGTCAATGAGTGCTTTAAGCTCGAAAACTTTGAGGAGGCCCTTGCAACTTTTAAGAAGGTTGGTACTAAACCTAATTCTAAGCCCTTTGCCATGGACGTTGCAGGCTACAATAATATCATTGCTAGGTTTTGTGAGAATGGGATGCTTTCCCAAGCTGAGACCCTGTTTGAAGAACTGTGCTCCAAGTCTTTGAGCCCCGATGTTCCTACTCACAGAACTTTGATTGAAGCGTACTTGAGAATGGAGAGGATCGATGATGCTCTCAGAGTGTTCAACAGAATGGCGGATGCTGGTCTTAGGGTAGTTGCTGGTTTTGGTAACACGGTTTTTGATAAATTGATTAAGAATGGTAAGGCCAGTGAATGTGCTCAGATTTTGAGTAAATTAGGAGAGAAAGATCCCAAACCAGACCCCACTTGCTATGAGGTTGTAATCAAGGGACTTTGTGCTCATGGGTTATTGGACAAAAGCGTAGAGCTGCTGGATGAGGTTATGAGGTATGGTGTTGGGGTTACTTCTGCCTTGCGGGAATCTGTTACCGAGGTTTTTAAGGAAGCAGGGAGAGGTGACGAGATTGAAAGGCTGCTAGATATCAACAGATTTGCATATACTCCTCGTCCATCCCCTCCAAGACCTGCTTACCGTGGACCACCGGTCAGGTCGCCCTCGGAAATGGCAGGGGCGCCACATAACCCACATTCTGGCCCTCCCACCACACAAATGGCAGCTCAACTGCACCCACCACCACCTTTTCAGATGTCAGGAGCTACACTTAAACCTTCTGGGTTTCCAACACAAAGGGCGCCACAGAGTCCAACACCTCCTTCTCCTCAAATGACTGGAGCACATTATCCACCTTCTGGGTTTCAATTGCCACGTTCTCAAATGGCCGGAGCACCACATAACTCACCTTATGTGGCTCCACATCAAGTGTCGGGACACGAACGCCCGCCAATGCATCAACCTTCATGGAGATTTTCTCCTCCAATGACTGGGCCTCACACGACAGCACCTGGACCTTCACCTCATATGCCAGGACAACCTCACCACCCTACTACATCCGAACTTCCTTCTCAAACGAACAGGGCAGCCCCGCAAATGACAGCCCAGCATTATACACCACCTCAAATGGCAGGATATCATCCTTATGGAACACGACATGGGATCCAACAAATGTCAGAACCACGATATCCATCGTCTGGAGTGTCCCCTCCGATGGTTGGACAACACCATCCACCAGCTGGTCCAGCTCCTCCGGTATCAGGGTCATATATTCCTTCATATGGAGCCTCACCTAAAATGTCACCGCCTTATCGTACAGCCCCAGGACCATCTTCTCACGTGACTGGACCGTATCACCCATCGTCAGGAGTAGGTTCTCAATTTGAGGAATCACATCAACAGCAATCAGAAGTCCCTGAACAGGTAGCAGTTTAAGTTTGGACTTAAAGTCAATTCTTAGATTCACCAAAAAGAAATAGTCAATTCTTAGTACTGCTGGTTCTCTCCTTAATCCAGGGAAGAGTTGCTGTATAGTTGCCATATCTTAATCCTCTGTGACAACGATTTCTGCTGTTTGGAATCATTATATTTATGAGTTTATAGAACGATCATACAAGAACTTATCTGTCACATGTAATCCCGTCTTTTATGACATGTCATTTTTAATTTATTCTTATAAATCAACCTTTAATATCACGCCGTGATATCTTTTTTTTTTTTTACTGCCGATGATATTCTTCCCCATTTAACTAGAAAGAAATTTCAAGTTTTTTGCATCAAGAGTTATATTTGGACTATGTACTAATATTAGCTTTAAGCTTATGCTGTGTTTGGAGAAAGCATTTGAGGAAGCATTTGAGGAGAATTTGAATTTCCTTATGATACAACACATCTTGTTGAGATATTGAATTTAAAGTGATCAGCATCTTATCGATATTTCTTCAGAATTAGAAATCGATTATAACCAAGTGAAATTTTAAAGGACCGTGACCTTTCGGTCGGTTACTCTCTCATTGCTTCAAGCTCATAAAAAATGTTGTTGAGACCATGTTATTTGTTCATTAGACCTTGTTTTTCTATAGGTTTAGACAAAGTTGAATTGAATCCATTATTGCAGATAAAAGGTTCATTTCTCAGTGTACTACTACAAATTTGTAAGGCTCTAAAATCCACTGTGGGGTGGGGGGGAAGGGACAGAATTTTCAGAAAGTTAGAATTGTACTACTTAAAATGGATATTACTTTACCAGCTGGATTTTTTTTGTAACAGTTTTATTTTGTCATTTTAGTTATCTGTTTAATTAATTTCAAATCTTTGAAAATTTTGATGTTTTTAATTAAGTTTTTTCATAATTTCTTCATTTTGAATTATTTTCGTTTAATTGAGTGATGATTGTTATCTTCATTGATAATTTAATTTACTTGTTTTTACCCATTAAGAAATATAGAGGTTTTTCATTAAGAAATGTTGAGGTTTTGTAAAGAATTGAGATTTTGTGGTTTATTTAAAACAATATTACAATTGATGTAAAATAAATAACAAGTCATGTGACTTTTTAGTTGAAAACAGGATATTCTTACATTTGTTGATGACTTTTATATTATTGTTTGCAACAATTAAGTGACTTTGTTGTCATAATATGTAGTGATGATGATAATTTTTTTCACCTAATATATTTTGAATGAAGGGTAATACAATTCGTTTATCGTTTTATATTAATTACAATATTATTTTATATTAACTACAACATTTTATATTTCTTAATATGTAAAAATAATTAAGATGACATGATAAAATAAAAGTAAAAGAAGTTAAATGATAAAAAAATTCAATAGAAAAGTATAAAATCTGTGTGTACTTGACTAGGGATGTCAACTGGGCGGGTACGGAACGGGTAGTAGCTTTCCCGTACCCTACCCGCTGGGTAAATGTTCGTCCCGTATCCGTACCCATATATGTCGGGTATCTGTTATGTGGGTACCTGCCTATTTTTTTCATATCCGCGGGTATCCACGAGTACCCGCAGATATTTACAAAATTATTTAAAAAATAAATATTTAATCATAAATTCTAATAAAATAAAATAAAATACATCACTGTCCAAATAATTATAAAAGTAAATATAAAATGACATTCAAAACACAATGAAAATCCTTTAATTAGTACTAGCGTAACACAAGTGTTATCGCATCTGTGTGTATGCAATATGTGTGATATTATATTAGTAGGCGATAATATTATAATGTTATTAAGTTAATATATATTAAAATTATATTTATTAAAAATAAAGTGAAATATATCAGAACAGCTAAAGGAATAATCATTGATAAATAAATAAGAAGAGAAGAACCAGATATCTGATTTTATAAAAAGTTTGTAAAAGTAACGGTCAATTTTTTAAAATTTAATAAATTATTGTATTTAAAGGATAAAATCGATATTTTGAAAAGTGGACACAAAAAGGAAAATCCCCTTTATATATTGTTATAGATTTTGATCAAAAAGTCCCTTTCTCCAACGGATTCTTAAAAAATAAACAAATGATAAAACCTCAATTGTTACATGCCAAGTATTCTTATTTTGATTCCATCACTGACAACAAGCAAACCATAAACGTCATTGTCTATATAGGATGTATATGTCCAAAGAATGTCAAGGGGTGTACTTGGAAGAAAATAACGTACCAATACTTGAAGTTTGAAAAAATGAAGACAGAAGACAAAATATGCAACTTAGAAAAAATTAGACTAAAATGTTTTTTAATATATATATATATATATATATATATATATATATATATATGTGTATATTTGTGTATAAAAGTTTAGCGGGTACGGTATCCACGGGTATGGATACTATGATACCCGTACTCGCCCCGTTAACATGCGGGTATCAAAAATACTCGTACCCGCAGGTAGCGAGTATTATTTTTAATAGTTGTTTCCTACCCGCTACGAATTTTATCCGCGGATATCTGCAGGTACGAATTTTTTTGACATCTCTATACTTGATCAATAAATATTCATTAAAAAAATTCTAAATTTATAACAAATTTAAAACTTAAGTCTAAATTTCACTTTTATCAATTATCGTAATTACCATTTAATATTAAATAAACAAATTATTATCTATTACTAGCAAAAACAATTTTGTTGTCGTGCATTTACATTTTTTAATTTTATAAAAGTTAAAGTTAAAAGATCAATAAAATATATATAATTAATTTTTAAAATAGTTGATAAATATAATATTAAAAAATAAAATATATAGGCAAAAGATGTTTTTAAAATAACTATTAAAAATAAAAAAGAATTTTAAAATAACAATTAAAAATAAATTATTTATAAAATAATTATCTTTTAAAATAATAATTATGAATAAAACTAAAATAATAAAAGGAGCACTTCTATATATATATATATATATTGTTATATATACTGTTTATCTTCATTTTTATTTAAATTCAAAAAGCTCAAACTAATATATATGTTCAGAAAAACTCATTTTGGAATTCTAGCAAAACATAATTTTTAACTTCCAAATTACGTCATAAGAAAACCAAAATGGAAAAGAAAAAAACAAAATAGAAATTTTATTCATACAAGTACGGGCTGGGCTAATGGGCCATGAGATGAAAAGATGATAAGACCGATGGAGCTTCTTTCTGCACCGTCAAATAAATTAATTTTCATTTTTTATTTTTTTATACCGTGCAATGAAAAAGTTAAAAAAGAAAAACTTCTGAAGATTTATTTATAACCCGTCTCAATATTTTTCACTTCATCGTATCCTCTTAATTTTTCACTTACTTTCATAAGCCAATGTTCTTATTTCTTGATAATCAGCAACTATAGTTCACTCCCTTATGCTCTTTTTTTTTTCTTTTTCTCAATCATCATCATAAATCATAAATCATGTAACATCCCAATTTCAGCAACTTAAAATTAATAAATTAGGATATTTCATCATAATATTCAAAACAGATATTCATTGTATAAAATATGTCATTACAGTCTTACAAAAGATAGGACTATAAAATATATCATTTGTACAAACCAGCTAAAACCAATCAAGCTCTATACACACGTTAACCACTTACTAAAACTCTTAGAAACCTTCCACTAACCTAACAGATGGTTTCTCATTCTCCAAAGGTGCCTCTAAACTTGCAATCTCATCTGCTACCACCGAATAGGTGATCATCGCAAAAGAAAGACAAAGAACAAAAGACACAAAGGGCAATGGTAAGATAGTTTATAAAAGAATAATCATATAACAGATAAACTTGTTACATTATAAAATAGCATATTTCAAGCATTCATAAAAGGAAATACCAAACATATAATTGCATACTCTCTAGACTCAATTATCCGAATTTATGCATTGACTCAAACAAAAGTGGATTGTGGCAAAGGCCCTGGCTCTACTTGGCCTAACAAAAAGTGGATTACGGCAAAGGCCCTGGCTCCACTCGGCCTAACTAACATGAATCAATTTCTTTTGGACATGGTAAGTTACTTATAGCATCGCCAGATTAGTGGTCCCACCCCTAATCCCGCCATAAGAACCTCCTTTAACTCCCACCACCTAGACCACGATACTCTATATGAGTTTGTAAACCTAGTAGAGTATAGGATAATTTTTGACCAACACATATCCATAGCCAATGCATAACAACCTAATAGTGAGGATTGCACTTCTTCCTTAGAAGCACAACCCTTATGCAACAAACAATTCAAATCAACTTTCTCACTCCATTCCATGAAGATCCACTTTCACTCTCTTACCATCTTCACATTTCCTCAGAATCCAACACTTCAAAACAAAGATGCAATCTAACTTTAACCATCTCATTCCACTGATTTTCTTTCATACTTATAACCTCATCACTTCTCTATAAAACATACCCACAAATCATACACAACTCAATCACCATATTCACATATCATATTTCATAATTTCATGTAATAAGCACTCTATAACATAAATGTTCAAGAACAACTAATAAAACTTCATAAACTACACATCACAATATTCATAAGTTTAAAGCACTCAATTAGCTCATAAAATTCAGATAACCTTCTTGGCGTTAATGCTTATATCAAACTTAATAACACCTCCATCTAAATACCTGCAAAAACATATTCATAACATACATCATATTCAAATAAAGGTCAGAACATAAATACAAAAACTGCTTGTTACCGTTAGTCCCTTAACATCAATGAACAATTATAAATGAGTATATATTATTAAGTCTATATATTCACAAAGATAGAACAGGTTGACAGCCAATCAAGTAATTGTCCAAAGTTCTCCATAATTGATAAGAACTACGTTTTATCACATTCAAGTAACTCTATATATAAAGGTATGGATATGAAGATCAATTTAAGATTTCATTTAATCCTCGAGAAAGTAAAATATTATTTTAAGTCGTGATCATAATTACAGTTAATATTCAATATTATTTTGCATGGTTAATTATAAATTATTTTGCATAGTTAATTATAAATGCAAAGCAATTTTGAATACAAATACTTCACTATCATTATTCAAAAGTTAGAATAAGATAAATTGTTTTTATTTTAACAAATATACCTACATACCAAGCAGTTTTCTAGACTCTATCCATATAGACTCTATCCAAGAGTATGAACAATTAAGACTCTATCCAAGAGCTCCTGAGGTATGGGCTCACCCCTCCTTCGTTCAGCGGGAATTCTTGCCGTGTGCACTAATGTGTTCCATTTATCCTGTGCATATCAAATTAGAATTAATAAAAATTGTAGTAAGAAAAAACAAAACAAAGATCTATCATACCTTTAGATCTCCAGGAGTCCTGTGGTCCACATTCGAGAAAGCTCGTAGCTTAACCTCGCGCCACCTTCATGATGGTATAAATGTTATTAGAAACTCACTTATTCACATACAGGTAAACTGATACTGATATTATTGATAACATCATACCTCCCAACTCCAAGTAATTCAACCGTGCGCACAAGAGCTTCTACCTCATCCACAGAGAATGGTCTCCTGGTTCGACGTTGCGCAATTGTATGACTTGAAGGACCCTCTTGTTCTTGTGTTGAAGGAATAGGCACTGAGACACTTTCCGTTTGATGCCCTTCATTGCAGAGTTTTTCAATTTTGTCAATGAGTTCTGCTACATGTGGTTTCATGTTGTCGCCCGCTTAGAGTTTCCAATTATGGTGTACGTTGTGCACATAAAATTTATAATATTTATTATAAATTTGTTTATATAAAAATAAATATTTGTCTTTTACATTGCACAATTTAAAATATTATATTAAATATGAATGAGAACTAGTACATTTTGTATAACAAGAATAGTGCAATGTAACAAAGTTACGGTCTTAGTAATTTTTTTTTAATTTTGTTAACTTTGTTTGAACATTTTGTTAAAGATTAATGTAATTGAAAATTTGTTTTAATTTTGGTAACTATCGTATGTGTTCCTTAAAAATAATGATATTCATATATAATATCTTTATAAAGGAAACATTTATTTTTTTGTTGTAAATTCAAAATTCATATTATTCTTTTAATATCTATGACATATTAATTTAATAAATACATTTGAGAAATACTAAAAATCAAACACTTGTTTACTTACCTGAATCCGTCAACGTTGAGACAATTTTAACATACTTAAAATTTATATACTAAGAATATGTATTTTTTTTCTTATACAAGAAACAAAATATATTAATAATACTTGCTAAAATAACTATTTTTCTAAATAATAATATAATCACGATTAATTTTTAATTATATTTGTAATTTATACATTTTAATGAATTAATCTAAATCTGCGTTGATATTAAAATGTGAAAAAAATTTAAATTACTTTGTCAAAATAAAATCATAGCATTTCATATTATCACAAAATAAAGCATATAAACAAACAAACTAATTAATATAGAAAAAAAAAACACTCATCTTAAACGTATTTACCGTAATTCTACATGTTAATTTTAAAGAAACTTCTATCGATTCTTCACAATTTTTTCTCACCCACACCTAAATGATTTTTTTCTCATTCCAAATCAATCTCATTTATATCATAACAATTATTTAACATAATCTATTATAGGGTTTTATACAACTACATTCATTGTTAGAATTATTAATTATGGTGTAGGTTAAATAACTTAAATTAGTTTTCATTACCCTAATTTTTGTGTTTGAAAGAGATATATACAGAAAAAAGTCAGAGAAAACCTGATTTATAAAAAACTTGATTTAAACTAAACACATCATCACTGTAATATGTTAAAATAGATTCACATTTTTAACTCGTTTTCACAATTCTTAACTTCACTATTAAACTTCTAATTTAAATTTGCCCCATGTTTGCATTAGTTATATAAAGAAGTTATCTAAAGATGCATGTTGAGTTTAATATATAATTTCTTTTAAATTATAAATAGACGATGAATAGATTTTTTTTAAGAAAAAATTACTTCGAATGAAAATTTTCTCCCAAAACAATTGAAAACTCTTTAAAAGGATTTTGTTCTTCTTAATTTAATGATTTGGCAACTAGTGTAGACAAAAAAATGCGTCATTTTACGGGCATTTTATTATTGTTATTTTGTAGGGTGAGGTTCTTTAATGTATGCAATCGTGTCATAATTATGTATGTAAACCGGTTATTATACATCATAGAAGTTGAGGTTATTTATTTATGATTATTTTTTGTTTGACGAAGTAAAATAAAAAAGATAAACAGAAAAGGGAAGAGAGACATCATAAAAGCCGTAAACAGAGGAAATGGCAGCTATAAGAAAAGTCACATCTCTATTTTAATATAATAAAAAATTGTATTTTTGTTTTTAGCGTCATAAATTATAGCATAATAAATAAACAATAAATAATATATTAAAATAAGGTTTGGATGGAAGGAATTTAAATTGGTCTGTTTGAGGGATTTGGGAATCAAAGCTAACAGAGAATGAGAGATAGAGAGAGAATGAGAAATAGGGAAAGAATGAGATCTGGGGATGATTTCTTCTTAGAGATGTTTTCAGATCTGCGAATCAGAAAGTTGAGAAAGTAAATGGGATTGATATTGTTACTGAAATCGGTTTTGCAGAGGTTACAAGGAGAACGGGTAAACCTAAATCCTAACTTTCTTTGTTTCATTTTACAAGTTTTCGCTATTTTCATGTTTAACTGACAATGCTGATTTTGGCTATTACGGCTGCGATTTACTTCATTGGAAGTAGATCCATGAACTTTATCGTGAAAGTATGTTCTGAACCATTTCATTTTTGAAAAACACTCTTAGAAACAGAGAAATGAGGAGAGTTTTGAAGGTTGATAGAAAATAAAATTTGAATTTTTGTTTCTATTCTTATGAACTTTTATGGGTTCCGTGCAGATTATTGTTAATTGATGACACACATCTGGATTCAGGTGACTGTCAACATATTTGCTGAGGTAATTTCATTTCTAATTGTATTAACTTTTGTGTGTTGAAATATGATTGGCTTTATATACATGTTGTTTTGTTTGTAATGATAAAAAGTGTTTAATATAGAGACGGCAATTGATAGAAAAAATTGAAAGAAAAATGTATTTGAAATGGGAGTGATGAAAACAATAACCAACATTACATTGTAATGTTGTGCTTGTAAATGAAGCAAGCAAATTGGATAGGAAAAATCGTGTAGAGCTCCAAGAATGAGCTAAGAATTCCCCTTTGATTTCGACTATACTCTTCCACAAATAACCGATTACTTTTTCATTTTTATATTTTTTTAATAAAAAATTAAAAGTGTTTTACATACATAAGTAACATTCTATATTTTTACACTAAATTTATTATAATTAATAATATAATTCAAAACACAAATAATATAGTTTATCATAACTATTTCTCCACATTCACCTGTTTTTATAATAAACCTGACTTATAGTAACAAATTATTAAAACAAAATTAATTATTCAAATTTATAGGAAAACAATATAACAATTTCTATAATTTAATTCTCGTACGATTGGATGTATTTAATTTTACCATATTCAATAAATATTATATATTTCAATTTTCTATCTTTTAAAAAAAATCAAATCCATTTTAAAACGTCTATAAGTAAATATTAATACAATCATTAAATTATTATTATTTTTTACTTAAATCAGATATGTTTGTTGTTCACCACTTTTAAGAATAGTTTCAAAAAAAAAAATTAAGTTCAATCTTTTAAAATTCTCTTTTTGAATTAAATCTCCATTTTGTGATACAATTAACTTTTTTCGATTTAAATTTAAGTATTTAAAATTATTTACCTTTTTTAGCTTACAGACATTAAAATAATAATTAGAATATATTTAATTTTTATTTATATATCAATAAAAAATGATATAAATTTGAAAAATTAAATACACATTTAAATTAAATTTAAGTTTTATTTATACATGCCTTAATATAGATAATTGAAACTGTAGTTTTCAATTAGTATGACACATTCGTGTGTGTCTGGTTGACTCAATTCAGTTGGCTGATGCAAAACATTTTTATTATAACACTTTTTAAAAATACAAATGCTATTACAAAGTTGTTAAGCTCGAGGGTTTTACATTGTGGAATATGATAAACTTAGATGGTAAGAGTTTACTTTAAATAAATAAGTATTATAATATGGTTAGTGATAGAAACCCTAAACTCAAACATTTTTATTATTACACTTTTTAAAAATACAAATACTATTACAAAGTTGTTAACCTCGAGGGATTTACATTGTGGAATATGGCCAAACGACAACAGATCATGAGCAACAATGACCCCAAACGAGAGACAGAGAGATCGCGAAAATGAGATGGATTTAAAAGAGACCAAAGAAGCAAAAACCAGGACAAACCAAGTCTTAAACCCTAATCTTGAGTTTGCTTCCGAGTAACTTGTAAACTCGTCCGAGTAACTCACAAGTTTGATAACTATGAATATTACACTTTCAATTTTAAATTCCCTGTTATTGCCATCTAATATATACTAGGATTCAAAGTCAATTATGAAAGGTCTAATTTTTTAAAAATTTGTAATTATTTAAAAAAATTTAAGTGCTTTTTCTACTGGTATTAATCTCTTATTAAGTGGTTTAAGAATCTCATTCGGAGGACACCCTGATACAACATACAAAACTCTTGAATAAGTTTGCGTTTTTCGTCACGGGAGAGATGTAAGAGATTACAAACAAGACCGAGAGGAAAATTTTCAGTAACAGAGTATTCAAAAAACTTAAATGGGTGTTAATGAAGACAATAATAACTTTCTAAGTATTTTTCATCAAAGCAACAATACATCTCAAAAAGTAATAAATAAACTAAAAGCAATGATACATTATGACATAATAAACAATCTAAAACACCATAATCTTCCAACTAGAAGTTCTTCGGCTTCGGCTTAATTGAACCAGGGGATTTTGGATGAGATTTTGCAATTACAGAACCTTGACAGTTTTGCTATGCACACCAATAGATAGTGTGCTGGTACTTGAAATAGCCCTGATAACTAAGTTCTATTAATAAAAAAAGTTTTGATTACACAACACAATGTCCAAAAGTTTAAAGCACTCCAAGTTAGCTCATAAAATTCAGATAAACTTCTTGTCGTCAATGTTTATATCCAACATAATAACACCTCCATCTAAATACCTGCAAAAACATAGTCATAAGACATCAGATAAAGGTCAGAACAAAACTACAAAAATTGCTTGTTACAGTTAGTCCCTTAGCATCAATTAGCATCAATGAACAGTTATAAAAGTATATATATTAGTAAGTCTATATATTCAAATACATGCTGGCGGTCAATCAAGTAATTGTTCAAAGTTCTCCATAATTGATAATAACTGCATTTTATCACAATCAAGTAACTTTATATATAAAGGTATGGGTCTGAAGATCAAGTTAAGATTTCATTTAATCCTCGAGGAAGTAAAATATTATTTTAAGTCGTGATGATAATTAGTTAGTATTCAGGATTATTTTGCACATTTAATTATAAATACAAAGCAATTTTTAAGATAGATACTTCACTATCATTACTTCACTATCACTATTCAAAAGTTAGAATGAGATAAATTGTTTTTTATTTTAACAAATATACCTACATACCAGGCAGTCTTCTAGACTCTATCCATATAGACTTTATCCAAGAGTATGAACAATTAAGACTCTATCCAAGAGCTCCTGGGGTATGGGCTCACCCCTCCTTCGTTCAGGGGGAATTCTTGCCGTGTGCACTAATGTGTTCCATTTATCCTGTGCATATCAAATTAGAATTACGTCAAATTAAAATTAATAAAAATTGTAGTAAGAGAGAACAAAGATATATCATACCTTTAGATCTACAGGAGTCCTGTGGTCTGCATCCGAGAAAGCTCGTCGCTTAACCTCTTGCCACCTGTATGATGGCATAAACTTATCAGAAAGTCAGTTTTGTAGTATATCCACATACAGGTAAGCTAATATTATTGATAGCATCGTACCTCCCAATTCCAACTAACTCAATTGTGTGCACAAGAGCTTCTGCCTCGGCTACGGAGAATGGTCTCCTAGTTCGACGCTGCCTAGTTTTCTGATTCGAAGGTCCCTCTTGTTTTTGGGTTGAAGGGATAGGCACCAAGACACTTCTAACTTGATGCCTTCCATGCAGCTTGACTCGGTGTTGAGACCAGAAAGCATCAGCGACCAATACTTTATCTAAGAGCATCTGAGGCACTGGGTCTCCTCTCCTTTGTTGAGGAGGGATGGTTGCTGTGTGCACTAGTGTTTCCCATTTATCCTATACATACCAAATGTCAATGAAGAAAAAATGTTGTGTAGAGGGAAAAAAAAATAACATACCTTTAGATTTATGTGAGACAAATGGTTTGCATCCTTAAAAGCTTTTCCTTTCACCTCAAACCACCTGCATGATGACATAAACATTATCAGCAAACCAGTTTTGCAGTGTATCCCACATGTAAGCTAGTATTATTGATAGCATTGTACCTCCTAGTTCCAAAATACTCCACTGCATAAACAAGTTCTTCTAACTCAGCCATGGAGAATGATCCTTTAGTTCGACGCAGTGATGATGATGACGATGCCGATCTATATAAAAATGTGCATTCTTGAAATATCTACAAATCTTAAAATATTTCTAATGTGTTTAAAATTTGTATTTCCCTTATGAAACTTCTATTGTTATGTATACATATCACCTCTCACTAGTTACCATACGATTCTCAATGTGACCATACACGTTTTAACCAATTATCACATCGACTAATAGTTTAGTCTTACCTAATTTTTTTTTGTTTTGACAATGATTTTTATGAGCAAGCCCTAATTATTTTAATGAACAAAATGAGCAAGCTAGTTTTGTAACGTACTCATTAACGAATAAACTAATATTATCAAAAATATCGTACCTTTCAGTAGAGAGTTTCTCAATTAAGTGAACGAGTGTAGTTGCATATGGTTCCATGGTGCCGCAGTACAAACTCTGTTTAGAGTTGCGATCAGACTCAGACCGCTTAGAGTTGTCAATAATGGTGTATCCTGTGCACACCAAAATGCAATTAAGCAAAAATTTTAGTAGCTTTTCAATCATAAAATGGATTCAATCAGTACAATCATGTTGTTCTGAATATTTATATTTTATTAAAGTGCATAGTTTATATATTTATACTATAATTGTATTTGAAGCTGCTGAATGTCATCCTACCTGGATTGTTTAGTTAATTGATGAAAATAACTAATGCTAGTTAAACTTATATACCATGAAGTTGAAATGTTTGTACATCCATCAACAATCTAACTTTGGAAATCTGAATATAACTTCATTATTTTTTAGTGGTTATCTTTTATTACCAAAATTTAAAACAAAACCGAGTGTTTTGATTATGTTATTTATACCTTTTGTTAAATTACTTGACCCGATGTGCAGGCAAGGCTAGGCAGGTGATAAAAACCCAAATGATCCTCTTGCTGCACAAACTTTTCAGGCAAGAATATTGTATTTCAGTTTAGGGCTATTTTATTTTGAAGGGCAGTGAATGTCAATCCTACCTAGATTGTCTAGTTAATTGATGAAAATAACTTTCCTCTCTATAATTATTTAATGATCTAAATATACTTGCATTCCACCTAGAGTAATTGATATTAGACATTCATAAAGGTGTTAGGGTTGTTGATCACTTAGACAGCCATCATTGAATCATGTGTACTGGTTGTAACATTGAATGGATAATCATTAATATTGGTTCTTCCACATATGAAGGAAGTCTTTGTATTATGTGAACTACTCTTTCACTTTGTCTGTGAAGCCTGTATTTGTTATCCTACTACTTGAGAGTAATATTTATATGTTTCATTGTATTTTGTTTGTCACTTTGCTGTGAGCTCAAGGATTCAGTCGAACACTAGGTTCACTTTTATTTTTAACCTAAACAGATGGGGTTATATTACTATTGATGTTCGAACACATAGCATATAGATTCAATCATTGATGTCATTGATGCTCGGCATGATAAGCATGCCAAATGCTTCTAATTTTCCAGTTGACTCAAACACTGGAATAGTTCCACATGTGTATTCATTTTGTTTATCATTGCCTCAACAGTGTGTTACCTAAGAAATCAAAAGTAACAAGTTTTTATAGAAAATTACACTGTTTAACACTGAATTTTTATGCTGTTTGTGGAAGATAGAGCAGTTACTTAAAACTGCAGGCTACATTTTATTTAGTTCAACCAGTTTTCTTTGATTTCTTCAAGTTGTACTGTGCATACAAGTCATTCTAACTTAACAATTATAAAAGGCATATGCATTAAGTGTTTAAAATCTTTGACAGCATTCAACCAGCCTCAAACACATCAGATCAGATCATTAAATGTATTTGTTATGCTACTACTTGTGAGTAATATTTATACGTTTCATTGTATTTTGTTTCTCACTTTGCTGTGAGTTCAAGGATTCAATCGAACACTAGGTTCACTTTTATTTTTAACCTAAACAGATGGGGTTATATTACTATTGATGTTCGAACACATAGCATATAGATTCAATCATTGATGTCATTGATGCTCGGCATGATAAGCATGCCAA
>Ga0214544_1000255_pt1 | contig 88998 bp, 43 predicted proteins | sample CNSS3metaG_FD_160074 | JGI IMG/M metagenome (GOLD analysis project Ga0214544, IMG submission 160074) | Root nodule microbial communities from cowpea collected in UCLA plant growth center, Los Angeles, California, USA - CNSS3 | ecosystem: Host-associated > Plants > Roots > Nodule | place: USA...
CTCTTAATATTATACAAATATATACTTTTGTAATATTTCATGAACAATTACAGAGATGTAAACCATATATATGAATATGATGTTATGTTATTATTAATGTTCTCTCAAGAATAATCTTATAAAAAAATTAATTCCATATCTTTTTATCAGATAATAATTATTTAGTATAATAGTCGGGGTGTCACAGTTCACATCAATTAATTTCAATTAAAAAAATAAAATGTTAACGGAGGACATAATTGTAATATGATCAATATTACCTTAAAATTTTCTCACAAGAGAGAGATGGGAAAATAAAGGAATATCCTTTTTTCTTCCTTTTCCTTCTCTCTCAAATCCATTGAAGTGAACAACTGAATCACCTCTCATCCGCTTGAATAGTAATCACCCTCAAGTGAAGAGATCCTTAGCTACTAACACCCTTCAAATATTCTTATCTATGTGTTAGACCTATCGCCTATCGATCCAATTGATATTTTTAGTATCTCAAAATTGATATTGGGTCCATCAAACTAATTGGCATTCAACGTAAAACTACAGTTATCAATCAATGTCAACATTTTATCAATCATATCCTTCAATATTAGGTTTATTAACCTAATTAACATTGAGTCTAACACTACATGTCTCCTTAATCTTAAAATTATATAATGACAGATCTTGACCAAAATTATTGGGGAAGTCAAAATAATATACTTAAAATTTATATATTTAACATTATTGTCACTAATTCAATAAAAATGAATAGATAATTTAGTATAACTATAATTATAAAAGAAACTATACATATCTGAATGATTGTCCATTGTTTTTTCATATTGTTAGACTTATCAAATAATTCAATCATAATTAAGAATTTTAACTATATTTTTTTCCAATATAAATAACCATATTATCTACAAAATATTCATTTTTCATTTTACTAATGTGCACATGTCGATTTGAAAGTCATCACAAACATTTCATTTCATTGTTATGCGTTGACCAACGATATGGTCATGTTTTGATATTCAGTTTTCTTTTATCAATTCTTAAAAATGAATTTTTTTTCCTATCAATATACCTATTTAAAAAACAATTTTAAGACTACAAAATAATTTATCATAATCTAATAAAAAATTTAGAGATAACAAAAAATTATGATAAGTACACTTAAAAATTGTTCGTAAGAAAATCAAATAATACATTACTTACTCTTCTATATTCATAAAAAATAATATAAAAAATGTCATGAGATAAAAAATAGTATTAAATATTAAATAAGTATTTCACTAAGAGAGAAAAAAAATTTCCTTTTTTTTTAATGGAAGAAAGAATATAAAAAAATAGGAAAAAAATAATGAATTTTTGTTTAACTTATTTTTTTTTCTTTGATAACAAAAGAAATTAGGTGAGTGTGAGAGAGACAAAAATAAATAAAAATTATCTTAATAATTTTTTTCTTTATTATATTTAATTTTATATTTTACTATTTATTAACACTAAATAGTTTACTTTATAAAAAATAAAAAGATATCTAATTTCATTTTCATTAATTTTTTAATAAAAAACTATCTAATTTTAAAAAATTAAAACTATACATAATTTAAAATAATTAAACACATAATTTAAAAAAAAATAAATTGGGGAGGATGGCCCCGCCTGCTCCTTAAGAGCTCCGCAGCTGATATTACAGAACTCAAGACTCAACCTTATTTAGACCAAAATCAATTATTGAGGTCAGACTTATTAATCCGGTCGATGTTATGCCTCACGCCACAAATAATAATTAAATTCTTCATCGAGTAATTATTATTCGCTGAATTTCTTTTTTAAAGGTATTATAAACGCGGCATTTTTCATAAAACTCAAATAATAGTTTTATAATAGTATACATGTATATATATATATATAATTAGAATTTTTTCTGTACATTATGGGGGAAAAAGGTATTGTATAAAATTCAAGATAAATATAACAAATAGGAGTATAATTTACTCTAATAATAATAAAAGTTAAAATGTCGCAACTTTATACTCTGGATATATTAATTAAGATAAAAGACAAAAAAAAATGTAACCACACTAATTAAAAATAAAATTTTAATTCAAGAAATTGAAATACTATTTGAAATTAGTGTTTTACGCAGAGCTTTACATTAAAATTGTTTTGTCTATTAAATTATAGAAGTAAAAGAGAAAATAGATTGATACTATCCGTCGAAAATATAAAACAGTTTTTAACTATTATTCAATATAAATTTAGTATATATAAACTTTTTTGTATCTTCATATTAACCTATTTTAAAACCCACGTAAACAATCGTATTTCTATAGATTGATACTATAATTTATGAATACATGAACATTAAATTTTAGATAAAGGCACGTTTATAATGTTTGAAAGGCAAATGAGGGAGTGCTTCACGCAACTGTTACATCACGGACCAATCAATAAAATTAAATATATATATATATATATATATATATATATATATATATATATATATATATATATATATGCACGTTTTATTTATTTTTAATTTAGCTTCATATATAAAACGCTTTTTCAATTTGATTTTTAAAGAATAAAGGTAACGAAACCCAAATCAATAACATGTGTTGAATTGATAAATTAACTTATTGTACATTAAAATGAAGTGAAAGAGGAGAAAGAGAAAGAAAGAAAAATTGATTTAATTAGTTATAAAACAAGAAGTAATAAAAATAACAAATATTATTTTTTTAATCTTTTATACAATAAACAATAATAGTTAACAAACAAATAAAAACATTAAACTAAATAAACATTATAATAAAATTACATTTTATTACTTTTCTGTTTCTCATAAATTTCTCATTCTTTTTCTTCTTACCTCTGACATTAACTTACAGTAACTATCCGTTCGTAGCCGCCAGTTGCATAGGAAATGGACGTGTCAAGTTCTGATTGGCGATGTTTGAAATATTCAACGAAGGCCTCTACCGTGAGAAATTAGCAGGTATCATGAAAAATTGGTGGTTCACAACTGTTTCTTCTCTCACGGATTATGGCTACTTGTCTCTTCAGATTTCCTCTCACCTTGCAACCCAAGCTCTGCTTCAATTACACGCCCAACCATGCCGTTCAATTCATTTGTCCGACCAGACGACGTCGCAACCGCCACCGTCATGAGATTTTCCGTCCATCATTCGCAGTATCCAGCTCCTTCCGGACCGAGATTAGCTCACCGGAATCAGTTCTTATCGGAGTCCAGAGAGAGAAAAAAGACTCGCCAGTTCTGCTTGACGTCACCGGCATGATGTGCGGTGCGTGCGTCTCCCGAGTCAAAAGCATCCTGTCCGCTGACGAACGAGTCGACTCGGTCGTGGTCAACATGCTGACCGAGACCGCTGCCGTTAATCTGCGCCGGATCGAGGAGGAACCGGCGAGCGTCGCGGAGAGCCTCTCACGGAGACTGAGCGACTGCGGATTTCCGACGAAGCGGAGAGCGTCGAGTTCGGGAGTGACGGAAAACGTGAGGAAGTGGAAGGAATTGGTGAAGAAGAAGGAGGAATTGGTCGCTAAGAGTCGAAGCCGCGTCGCGTTCGCTTGGACATTGGTCGCATTGTGCTGCGGGTCGCACGCTTCGCATATCTTTCACTCTCTGGGGATCCACATTGGTCATGGTAGTACTCGAGAACATGCAAAGTTCTATTTGCTATTCAGCTACAAATTCGCTTAAACGCAAATAAGCCGAGTGGGGAGCGCAATTTGTAAGCGCTGTCTAATAGTCTTTGAACTTACTTTCTATTTGCAGGATCGCTTTTGGACATTCTTCATAGTTCGTACGTGAAAGGTGGTTTAGCTTTGGGGGCTCTATTGGGACCAGGACGAGGTTAGTTCTTCTTTCTTTTCCCTTGTTGATACATAGCAGCAACTTCTCTTCGTAGTTTTACTATTTTCTTACTGTGTATGATTCATGAAACGTTTCAGAATTACTCTTTGATGGCCTAAATGCGTTTAAGAAGGGGTCGCCTAACATGAACTCTCTCGTGGGATTTGGTTCTATAGCTGCATTCATCATTAGTTCCGTGAGATTCTATTTGGAATTTGAGTGTTCGGTTAATTTGAGACAATATAATATCTGATTTTGTTTAATTGTTTAATTGTTTAATTGTTCGAACTTGTCTTTGCTGTAGATCCCGTTACTTAACCCCGGCCTAGCATGGGATGCATCGTTCTTTGATGAACCGGTGACTTTCTCTACTTTTATCTGTCCTGATATTTGTCATTGGAAAATCTGCCACCTTTTGTTCTATCTTGGCTTTAGGGTCCTGTTTAATTTAATAACCTCTCACCTTTATAAAATGTGTCTTTTATTGTCTTGTTCATACTTCTTACGTTCATGTGTGTATAAGCTCCTCATGTGAGTATTTAATCTTTTAGCGTGCAGGTCATGCTTCTTGGTTTCGTGCTTCTGGGACGTTCTCTGGAGGAAAAGGCAAGGATCCAGGCATCTAGCGATATGAATGAACTGCTTGTAAGTTACATTGTGATTCACCTCTTTCATCTGATAACACTCCAGTAAAATAATATTTAAATAACCTGGTTATTTGCTTTCTGGAATCAGTAATGCGTTTTCCAAGAACAAATTATTACACATTTTGTAGGGTTCCGTTAGTAATACATCATCAACATGAGACTTCAGAATTTGGAAGCCAACTACTTCAATGTCATTGGAACTGAATTCATTAATATATTCCGTTGGAACAGAATTTTTATTTATGAATATGTTCCTTATAATGATTAAATGGCCTCCGTAGGTTACAGCAAAGATGACGCATTTTGTTGGTTGTTCCGTTTGAAAATCCAATCTTGTTTCAACTTCCACTTCCATTTCTGATCAATTATTATTCCTGAGAAAAATGAAATATCCAAGAACTGGAACTTTAGACATAAAGTAAAGTGGCTCATGTGAAAATTAAGCATCAAATTATAGTTTTGTCTGTTATGAATGGCATTTCTTTAGAGTAATATTTTCCTTTCAGTTTAATTTTTTTTATCTTACATGATTACACTGTGGTGAATGTTTTTCCAGTCACTTATATCTACTCAATCAAGACTTGTGATTACTTCAACAGAAGGTTCACCTTCTACTGACACTGTGCTTTGCTCTGATGCAATTTGTGTTGAAGTCCCAACTGATGATATTCGAGTAGGTGATTCTGTGTTGGTGTTGCCTGGAGAAACTATTCCTATAGATGTAAGCCTTTCGGATTTCTATTGATATTCTGTTTATCTTAACTGAAACAAATCATGAAGTTATTTTTGTGGTACCTGAATTGGTGAGAGTGCACACATATCATTGCATTAAATTTGTAGTCTCTAGGACCAAATGCTCAATTAATAGGATGTGCCTAATATGCCAACAATATCCTATAATAATAACATTGTTATGAAAACATTCATTCAAATATTTACACTTAAAATTTGGTTCATGTGGTATTGCTTGCTAACTAGAGAAATGCACGGTCAGGGAAAGGTTATTTCGGGAAGAAGTGTTGTAGATGAATCCATGCTTACAGGGGAATCACTTCCTGTATTTAAGGAGAAAGGCCTCACAGTTTCAGCAGGAACTATAAATTGGGTCAGTCTTTAACTTTGTGTTGTCTCACTGAATTCACACGTGAGGCACACGAGTGATTTCAGCTCATCTACCTTTTCTTGCGAACAAACTTGTTGATCTATTTCTTAGACCAAACAAATTACTGTTTCAGGATGGTCCTTTAAGGATTGAAGCTTCTTCAACTGGTTCCAACACTGTGATATCGAAGATTGTACGCATGGTTAGTATCTCATCTTCTGTAATGGCTTGTATCATTTAAATGATATGATCATGTTTTACAGTTTTTGCTGAATTAAAAATTCAATTTCATGCATCCCTAATTGTTATAATTTTATAGGACAATGTGGTGCTGAACTCATCGTATAATTGCTTTGCTTCATTTAATGTTTTTTGGAATATTCTGAGCTAGCATTGTTGATAAGTCCATTGATTTGAGATATGTGGAAATCAAACAAATGTAGAGTTTCTGCAATATTACATCTTTATCTGGGGAAATTTAGGTTGAGGAAGCTCAATCACGTGAAGCACCAGTACAAAGGCTTGCAGATTCAATAGCAGGGCCATTTGTATACAGTGTAATGACTCTGTCAGCAGCAACATTTGCATTTTGGTAAGTATCTATGTTTCCATATAAGTTTTTTAGTTGATAACTTTTGGATTTGCCCCACTAATCCCAAATGGTAGTGGGGTTTGTCAGGGCTATGATTAATTTACTATGACATTGATGTTATTTGTTATCCAGCCTATGTGGCTCTCCCTGACATTTAGACAAGATATAGTTGTGTCCTTTTGTGTCATATGCCAACATCAGTGTCTGTTCTTCTTAGAATCTTGCAAGATTTATGAACTTTCCCGAGTAGAAGACTTGATGTATACAGTTCATCTTGAGCCTTACCTTTGACAAAGTTCTTGCATTTATCCCCAGGTATTTTGTTGGATCACAGATATTTCCTGATGTTTTGCTCAATGACATTGCGGGCCCAGAAGGAGATCCTTTGCTTTTGAGTTTAAAACTGTCTGTAGATGTTTTGGTGAGCCATTTTAAACTCTAGTTTCCCTTGTAGTTGGCGCTTCAAGTTTGCAACTAAAATTTATGGCGTGTCCTTATTCACTTTTCTTTCAATATCTCCAATGAAGCACTGCCTTTTTTACTAGCTTTCTGCATTCATCTGTTGTTGGTTAGGACGTACTTGACAAAATCTTGCATGTTGTTTATGAGTCTTCAGAGTTGCAAACAGCCTTTGATATGGACTCTTCATATTAAACAAATCTAAAATTTGGTGCCGTAAGCTAGTAGTTGTGAGCATGTGTATCAGGAACTGATTGCAACATTGTGGATAATGAGGAAGAAAAAAAGTAGGGTCATGAAAACAAGTATAAGGAATTGTTCCTGATAAAAAAAAAAAAATTCAGGCAGGACACGAAATGTTGGTGTTTGTAATTGCTTATGAATCTATTTAAAAATAATCTTTGTCCCCGCTTTGTAGGTTGTTTCTTGTCCTTGTGCATTGGGTCTTGCTACGCCCACAGCAATCCTGGTTGGCACTTCACTTGGTACGATGCTTTTGCTTTCTATTTTTAGTAAACTTAGACAACTGTTGGATGAAGTTACTTGAACAGTACACCGCACTTATAGTTGCAGTTTAACTCCATTTACTTTTGGTTAAGATTCACTCTAGACCCATAATGTGGTGGTTCCGATTTCTTGTTTATTGGATCTTTGTAGATTTCTTGTAATAGTACTGCGTGGACAAAAATATAATAGGGAGCGTATTCTAGCATTCCTCGTTGCTCAAATATTGATTCATTTTATCTGATACCAAGGTTTTCAATTTTCTCTTCCTTGAAAATTGATTGGCACCGAGTAATAAAATATCAATCACTTTTCTTTTTCATTTATACTTCTAATAATACTAATGATGGACAAAAAAAAAACTATTAATGAATTAATGTTGGTTTATGTAAATAAACCTACCACGACACTTATTATGAGACAAGAAATATTTCTTTCATATATTTTTTGTTCTTCCATGTAAATATATATTAACGAACAAGACATAAAATTATTGCGTTTCAAAGTAACCATGTCTTAATCAGGATTTGGATAAGGTGTCTTATCTAGTTTTTCTTATGCACTCGACTTTGTTGACTTTTTTTGTGTAAAACACGCTTCCTAGCAAACTGGTAAGGTAGTTTTAGTATCTTTAGTTTTTTTGTAACTAACTCTCACATTAGGCACGTGTTACAATGACCAGGAGCAAGAAAAGGACTTCTTATTAGGGGAGGGGATGTGCTGGAACGCTTGGCCAGAATAAACTATATTGCTCTAGACAAGGTAATTCCTCATAGTATTATTCGTCTTTCCTCAATCCTCCCCATTCAACATGTACAAACATTTATATGGTAAGGTAACATGCATATATTTTTGTAATAAGGACTGTATTGATGACTTTAGTAGGATGAATGTCTTAAAGAAAACATTATTAAGTTTGTTTATTTGCATACCAAATTTCACATCGAGACAGAAAACTCACAAAAGTGAGTTAGTGATCCCTTATACTCTGCTTTATTGATACTGTGTAATGGGAGCCTATAGGATAATGTACTATGGTGTAGAATAGATATATGGTATACATAAATAATGGACACAAATTAATTATTTTGAAAAAAAAAAGAAAAACTAATTTATACACTATCCAACTTTTTAGACCGGCTATAGTTTCTCATGAAAAAAAAAAAAGAAGGAAGAAGATTTACTAGCACTGTGCTTTCAGACAGGAACCCTGACAAGAGGAAAACCAGTTGTGTCGGCCATAGGCTCTATCCATTATGAAGAGTCTGAAATTCTTCGGATTGCTGCTGCAGTGGAGAAGACTGCATCTCACCCAATAGCAAAGGCTATTATCAATAAAGCTGAGTCATTGGAGTTGATCCTTCCTGTCACAAAGAGACAGTTAGTCGAACCAGGTTTTGGTACTTTAGCAGAAGTAGATGGCCATTTGATTGCTGTTGGGTCTTTGGAATGGGTTCATGAACGCTTCCAAACAATAGTAAATCCGTCTGATTTGACAAATCTGGAACATAGTTTGGTGAGTCATTCATCAAATACAACATCTTCTAAGTATTCGAAAAGCGTTGTCTATGTTGGACGTGAAGGAGAAGGCATCATTGGTGCTATTGCCATAGCTGATACTGTGCGTGAAGATGCTGAATCTACTGTAATGAGGTAAGTTTATTTTGCTGTATGTGTCCTCAGAATATTCTACCGATACCACTCGTTATAGGAAAATAATACCAGTGCTTCTTCTGAACAAATGCGAAGTTGGTTCACTTCACTTTCTTCAGAAAAAAAGGGCAGTGTTTTTTTTTTGGTTCTACGAGCTTAGCATTCATTTCAAGCTCAATACTAGCATAGCGGTACACCGATTTCTTAACCATTGTAATGGACGCCGTACACTGGATTTAACTATTTCCTGCATTCATTAGAAGTAGTTGCCAATTCAAATCTTTATCTAGTTTTTCTAGTTCTTCATGTGTGCATTTTCCGGCTGACTTTGTTGCATTTATTGGAAGGCTCAACCAGAAGGGGATTAAAACGGTCCTCTTGTCAGGAGACAGGGAAGAAGCAGTTGCAACAGTAGCAGATACAGTTGGAATTGAAAATGATTTTGTCAAAGCATCTTTGTCTCCACAACAGAAATCTAGGTTTATTTCCTCTCTAAAAGCTGCCGGACATCATGTTGCGATGGTACGTTGAGTGATGACAGCTGTACTTAACCAAGTTCTCTCCCCTCACACCTGCTCTTTCTTTGTAATTTTCTTTATCTTGGGTTTTTACCTTAAGTTCAATAGAGAACTAGGGCCAAAACACAAGGTAAAGATGCACTGAGCTTATAATATGATCCTGAGGTTGATTTTAAATTTAGTGTCAGTGTTACAAGTAGCTATAAAAAATTGGTTTTTTATTTTTGTTTTTTGTTTTCAAAGTTCTTCAGACATTTATGATTGCTAATTAATTGAAGAACATGCTATGGAACAGCTCCAAACCAAAATGCTTTCTGTAAAAGCATAATGCTGTGGAATTCTTGTCAACTATTGCATCCATCTACCAACGACCAGAAAAATGACATTTTTATTAAGACAGTTTTTTTCTCCCCTTCTCTAAGGTAGGTGATGGGATAAATGATGCACCCTCTTTGGCTGTAGCTGATGTTGGGATTGCTCTGCAGAATGAAGCTCAAGAGAATGCTGCCTCGGATGCAGCATCTATTATACTTCTAGGGAACAAAATTTCACAAGTATGTCTTTTATGATGCCCCGAATTTTTTGTTTCACCTATATGCAATCCCAAGCTATTGATCTTTTTTTATTTTTGCCCAAATGGAAGGCAGATGGTAAAATTTTGAAATATTTGAAAATTTCGTTGCATGTGGCAATTCTTAATTTTTTTTCAATGCTTTCAATCTACACGATAATATAAGTTACCTGCTTAAAGCATTCTTTTGTTTGATACAACAATGATGATGGCATAATGCATCCCAAGATGTTGCTCTCTTTTTGAGAGGGATAGGGGGAACGGGTATCCAAGCAGATGGTGAAAAATTTTAATACTTGAAATTTCCATCAGTTGTGGCAACTCTGAATGTTTTCTCATTGCTTTGAATTTTTGCACCATGATACAAGTGACCTGCTTAAACAATCATCTGCTTCATACCACAGTGATGCACTGTTATAGTGTGTTTTTTATGAATGGACTATTTTTTTTTTTAGCCTGTTAATTTTTATTACGAGAGGGAGAAGAACAAAATAGAACGGGTTGTGGTGGGAAAAAAAGGAGCCCCTCGTACAATACCATACTCAAATTTCAAAACTTTATATAACCCTTCATTTTCAAACTAACGATGTGTTAGTTTTCTAACTTTTAATTTGACAGGTTGTCGATGCGCTCGACCTAGCACAGGCAACAATGGCAAAAGTGTACCAAAATTTGTCTTGGGCGGTCGCCTATAATGTTGTTGCCATTCCCATTGCTGGCGGTGTTTTACTTCCCCAATTTGACTTCGCCATGACACCGTCACTTTCTGGTGAGTAGCATTCTACCACTCCATTCTTCTCATACATTTCCTCCTGCTATTCAAGAAGTTATAATTAATTCACACTTATTAAGGAAAACAATTAATTTAATTAGTAGTCTTGAAGTTGTTTATAATTGTAAGAATTTTAAAATCATCGTTAAATTATTAATGTATGAAAAAAAAATAGTAGTATAATTTTAATTTTTCAAACTAAACTCTTCAATTCTCTAGTCTTCATCAACAAGAGCCAATTGGTGACATTTTCTTATTTATAAGAAAATTATTAATGTATTGTGATCAATAAAATAGGTTCTTTCTTTCTTTCTTGGTATGGTGTTTGTCGTCACCCTTGATATTTATTCACAGGAGGACTGATGGCTCTGAGCTCCATCTTCGTGGTTGGCAACTCATTGCTTCTACAGCTTCATGGGTCTCAGATCCCTAGAAAGGGCTAAGTCTTCAGACCATTTATTCCCATTCAGGCACATAAGCTTAAGTAAGCCAGCATATAGAGTATTTTATAGCGTAACCTGTAATATATTTGTATCTATTAAAATATGAGAGTGTATACTTTAATAAATTGGAGAAAAAACATTGTAATAAATATTTATATTTTCAGTGAATGACAACGAAAAAAATATCTTGGTTATTATTTTCTTAACAATAATGAATGAAGCATTAACGAAAATTTAAACAGAGTCTAATGTCATATACTCGTCCACTAAGAAAGAAAATTGTATATTTTAATATGAGAGGAGAAAGCTTCTGCACATTTCAAGATGTGTTTTTTTTTTTTTTTAAATTCAAAATCTGTATATGACAAAAAGAAAATAAAACAATATATATTCTAGGATGTTTGTTATCGGAATATTTTATTGGATTGATAAATTTAATTATAAACTAAACTTTAAAATTAATTCAATTTTATGAAATTAACTTGTAAGATGTAAGATAAGATTTTAAATTACTTATATATAATAAATTTTCTTAGTTTTAATCGTTATGATTTTAGATGAATTTAAAATTATGTTAAAAAGTGAATTTTATATTTAATTTTAGAATCTTAAAAAAATATATTTTGGGTATTAATATTATTTTAAAAGTGTATAAAAACTTTGAAGATGACAAATATATAAAATATTATATCATAATAAAAATATTTTTTTATTTACATAAATGAAAGAAACAATTAGATGAAGTCTTCTTAACTTTTATTGTTATTTAACTCAATCTTATAAAATTCACTTATATTATATATATATATATATATATATATATATATATATATATATATATATATATTATTTATATAATATAATTCTATCTTATTAGAATATTCAACGATTTTTATTGAAAAAAAAATTAAACTATTGAATTATTTAATTACACTTCCAATATTTGTAAGATGAATGTATTTAGTTTGTAAAGATGAATCTATTTTGTCATTTTTATTTTGGTATTTATCCATCTATGATTTAATTTTAATTATTGTAAAATATTTCTACTTAATTTCTTTAAAATCTTAAACCAATATTTATTATCTTTATAATTCCTTATAAAATAGTAAACAATATTTAGTTCAATAATTTGAACTTTATATAAAAATATATATGATGTATTGATATTGTATTATGGAGAACAAAAAGTGATTTTAACTTTTGAAAAATTAAAAAGCAAACATGTATTTTTTTCTTATCGGGAGAGATCGTGTGAATGATAGACATGTATACTACCAATGTGGAAGAACTTATTGATGAAGAGGTACGCGAACAAAGAATTTCATACGAAAGGTATAATTTCTGATAAATAACTAATAGTTGAAAATAAATATATAAGTGAGTAGAAATCTTATTTTACAAATCAATTTTATGAAATTGAGATAGATTTAAAGTTCACTTCTTAACATGGTATCAGAGTTACTTGATGATGTACCGATAGTTCAACTTAGGGTTACATATCAATGTCCAACACGTATATGTGTTCGATACTTTACGGATACTTATCAATGAAATATCTAATCAATAAAGTAGTAATACTTTTAATGATAATAATAATTTATAATTATTATTTTGACAATGTTAAATACATATGATTTTAATTTGGATTCACACACTAACAACCATATATTTATATGTTTTTAAGAATTTTTTTATTTTATTATCTTTAAACTAAACGTATACATGTACGATATTCGTGTATCATGAGAGAATTGTTTAAAGTTTATCGTGTGATATTTGTGTTTGTTAGGCACACAGTTTCACCCGTTATCGGATCATCCATTAATATCTAGTCTCACGTATGAGATGTATATATCTCGATGTGAGAGAGGTGTGGTAAAATAAGATCAAGTTATAATATATAAGTAGATGTAAATCTCACTTTACAAACCAATTTTGTATGGTTGAATTAGACTTAAAAGTCCACTTTTTACCATAGGTCATCATTCATAATAATAGATAATTCATTTTATTTAAGTATTAAACTAAGGACATTCCATGTTAACCTTATAAGTCACGTTTTACCGTAATAAAAATGTTAAAAAAATAACTTTTATTTATTTATTTATTTTGAAATAATATTTATTTATTTTGTTATTTAAAATAATATTGGCATAATATATCATATTTTTAAAATAAATGGATAAAAGAGTAAATTAATTATCGAGAAACAAGTGACAGAAAAACAAATGAACAAAATGAAAAATTAACAATATCAAATGATTTAAAATATTACCTTTTAAAATAAACATGTATAGTAAAGTAGATTTTCTAGTATATACTTTTGTTACACTACAATAAATACAAAATAGACATAAAAGAAGATGTTTTAATATTTATAAAACCCTAACTGTATCTTTCTTATCAACGAAAAAGATATCAGAGGAAACATACCAAGAAAAAAATTGTGATATATACTCACGTGACAATTTATATATAATCTTTTTTCTTCATCATATCTTGTGAGTTGAGTTGTGTTCCCTTTTGGTGTATGATTACAGGGTAGAAGTAAAGTATGGTAGAAACAGGAAGTGGACAAGATGAGGAGCTAATAATAATCTTAGTGAGGAGAGAGTGATAGGGTTGTTCCTAAATCAGAAGCATCACCTATTATGGAAACAGTTCATAGTACATATAATACTATTGCTTTACTTCATACATAGTGTTGGGGTCTTTTACACTAAGTTTATTTGTTTTGCATGATGAGGACATCAATGGATATTAATAAATGTGATTTGATTGTTTCATTTTATAGATACTATGTAGGATGCATGAAATATTAAAAAGTGTAGTGCCTTTTTTATATGTGAAACATGCCAGATTTTTTTTTCACTAATTGTTTCTAATTGATTTAAAGATTTATATCAATTTTCCTAATTTCTATTAGATAACGTACGATGCTAACATGTAATTATTTCATGTCATAGTTTCACGATATATATTCAATTGGTTGGGTTCAACTCTCATTATTATTTATTTTTTAAAATATTTTATTACAATGTATTTGTTACAAGATGATATTTCTTTAGTATGACAATATGAATTAATTTGTTCTGTTTAGTTTTGTCTCGCATTTAGTTTGTAATATGCGGTTTGGTTGATCTATTCTGCGTTAAAAACATGGGTTGAAAAGTCTGACTCGTCTCACATAAATGTTGTGTTGTGAGTCCGTGGGATAGTCTGTTTTTTTTAAAAAACATAAAAATCTTATAATGAAATTTTTAATGTTCAACAAATTATGAAATTTTAAGAAATTGACAAAATTAAGTAAAAATTTTTGGAAGTTGAATGATAAATTAATAATTCAACATTTACATCATATTCATGTTTGTGTTTTGACATACACACTATCTTTTTAATTTTAACACATTAAAAAATACATAACATTTATCTTTTCACTTATACAATAATTCATGACGTTCATGTAAAAGTTCAGAAAAAAAAATAATAAATATACATCGATCTATCCTCCTTTTTTTTTTGACAGACATGCGAACCTATCCACCAGATTAAACTCGTATTATCACCCTTATATTTTTATTTTTCGTTGATAAAACAACTTTTTTAACATGTAAACACTCTTGCGTACTAAAAATATAGTAATAAAAAACACGTTAAAATGAAAAAGAAGAAGAATGCATTAGAAAAAAATATTAAAGCAGCAAGATTCTTAAAATAGAAGTATTTAAGTGATAAATTGCATGTAATTTATAAGATTATCTATATGTAAAAGATGTATTCCCTTAAAAAATGGTATTTTTGGGTAGAGGGATATATTTGAGTTGATTTTATATATTTCTATTTTATTAAACAATTAATAATTTTTTTCTAGTATACCAGCTGCACTGTACGAAACCATACATACTTATTATGTAATAGTAGTGTTTATAAATTTCAAAATTACAAAGTACTAAATTTTGAATGGTGTAGGAAAGATGTAAGAGGAGTATGGTTGGAAGAAAAAAATAAATGAGGGGTAGTAGAGATGTATAGGGTATAGGATGGTCCTATTTGCCAACATAACACCAAAGTAAGTACCAACATGAATCATCATTGATGATGTTATTTACCAAAAAAATAGAAAGGACCTTCCAATTCCCGAGGTTAATACAGTAACTTTATTTCCTCTTTCACGCTACGCAACTTTCGTCCATTCAAATATTTAATTTAACATCAAATCTTATTACGTCAAACATCCCAAATTTTTACTTCAAAATTTAGGTATACCCTTTTCATTCACATAATTTTACATTGGAATAGATTTTTACACATCTTTTATATTTATTGTTTTATCTTTTGATTTTTTACTTTTTACACATTTTAAATTTATTTTTTAATAATTAAAATACTTTTGAGTGTATTTGTTTTTAACTATGAATTTGATGAGAAGATAGAAGGGGAAAGTGTTTTTTTATTTTATTTAAGAGATGAATATACAGAAGTTAAGTCATTAAAAAAAATTGTGAAAAATTGTGAATAATTTGATAATGTGATAAATATATAAAATTAATAAATAAAATTTTTAGATTTTAATTTTATTGCAATAGTTAAAAATAATATAAAATAAAATTTAACTATTATTATTACTGTTATTATATTTAGTGCTATTATTGATATTAACATTACTATTATTATTTTTAGTATTATTGTTGTTAATATAATTATATAACTATTATTGTTATTGATTATTCACAAGATTTAATAATAATAATATTTTATTTTTTCAATAATTTAATTATTAATTTTTATATATCATATTTAAATAACAACATTTTTATAAGCAAATAATTTATGCACAAACATACACCATGACATGGAAAAAAATAATTCAAACAACATTAATTGAAAATATATTAATAGAAAATACATAATTGCATAAAATGGAATTAAAAAAATTTACATTTAAATAAAAATATATGTGTTAATTTATCTTTGTTTATTAAACTCTTCATCTATGTTTGGTCAAAATATTTTATTCTTTCTCAAAACTATATGTACAAATCAACACCAACCGTTGAAATAAACGAGTTTTATCTATCTTCACCCGTCTTATGTGCATAACCAAATATAATATAACCAAATATAATATTGTAAATGAGTTCTCACAAATAATATAACAAACAAATATTTTTCTTTCATATACAAAAACAATTACACATATAAATACATTTAAGTGAGTTATTTTATTAATCTATAATTTTTGTTATGTACGACTTATATTCACATAATACTAAAAGAAAAATATACATATGTTGTAAAAGTTTGTAGTGTTTTACATGATATTGTAAAAATCAAATCAAACGGTTATGTAATCGTAATCAATGATAATATTAATTAAAAATAATTTTTTAGTATAGATTTAATAAAAAATATATAATTCATTATTTTTTTTTAAATAATAAGATGTAATGACAATGTAAAATAAGATAGGAAAGTCTTAAATTAAGATAGGAAAGTCTTAATTAAAAATTATAATTTTTTTAATACTTGATAAAATAAATTTTTAATAAACATTTAATTAAAAATAATTGAAAATATTTAAATTTACTTAATTAAATATTTTAATTTATTAATATACTTTTAAACAATAAATATTTTTATTGATTAAATATTATATTATTTATAATATTTAGTAAATTAAACTATATATGCAAACAATATTTATTAATTTTGGAGAAAAAAATATCAGTTTTTTTAATTCTCTTATCTTCATATGAGTAATAATGTTTAAATGTAGTCAATTTGGTGCCTTCAGGTAAATTGACGTTAAATGCATTTATTTATAAAATATTATTTTTTAAAATTTTATTTTTTTTTTTTTTTTATCTCCAGACACGTTTGAAAGTGCTGTGTAATATATTTTAAACATGTAATATATTTTAAACAGTTTGATACATATAATTCTTTAGATATTGACACAACAATTTCAAATACAGTTAACATCAATTTAAAAAAAATACTAAATTAATTTTATTTAACAAATATTATAATCCAATTCAATAAAAAATATAAATATTAAAATGAATTGCAGACATAAATATAAAAATAAATTACTAATTAAATTTCCATTTTACATCTATTGTTTTGCTCTTTATCCTATGCATAAAGACCAAACGAAGTTTCCAATTAATTTTTTTTTTGTCATTAATTTCTTTAACTTTTTAAGAAAAAAATTGAGTTGAAAATGTTCAATAATATTAAATTCTAAATTATACAGTGTTTTTATTTATTTATTATCTTGCTTATGATTTATTTATAGTGGGTCACAAATAAAAAAAAATATCATCGATGGTTGCCAGAAAAATTCACTGGCTACCTTGTTGATTTTTCAAAGAAAGAAAAGTGTTAACAGATAAAAGAATAACAACATTCATTATTTTTTTTATTCGATATTATTTGTTCAGCGTATTAAACATTTAATGAAAATCACATAACTACTTTCTGTGGAAAATATTTTCTCATTTTAAAACAATAGATATAGAAAACCTACATCTATTTTTTTCCCTAATTCATCAAAAGCAATGCGACAAAGGCTAAAGTCAAGTCAAGTTTCAATTGTGGTTCTCTTATTCCGTCACCAGAGCTATAGAATTGATTTGATGAAAATTTGATTCGATGAGTTTGAAAAGAAAAATAAAGTTTTAATTATTTGGATGGTATTATTTTGATAGGGACATGATAATCTAGTCTTAATTTTTAAGAAATTTTCGATAGCATTCTAATTTTTTAAAAATGTTTAATTATTGTTTTAATTATTTGATTTGTTAGTTTGAATTATTTTAACTTTTATATTATTTTTTAGTTTAATTTGGTCCTTCAATTTTTTTAAAAGATTCAATTTAGCTTCAATTTTTTAAAAAGATTCAATTTAGTTTTTGTAATTAAGTTCATGTTAATATCGTGTTTGTAATATATATGGATACACATCAACTTAACAGTAGAGATCAAATTGAATTATTATAAAAAATTAGATGATTAAATTGAACCAAAAATAATAAAAAAATCAAAATAAATCAAATCAATAAATTATAAGATAAAAAGAGTAATTAAACCTTTAAAAAAATATCTCAAGTAGACAATTCTCAAGTGAATATTTCTGAAAAATACCTAAATAAATATTGTTTAAAAAATTGGGATGTAATTTATGTTTTCTTTTAAGTAGAGACAAAATTCACATATTTATACCAAAATGAATAACATATGAGTAATTAAACCAAAGATAAAAGACAGTCTGACTTTAATTTGACCCTTATTACCCGCACAACAAAATATTAACAACTTAATCGAAAAAAAAATCTACAAATAAAGAACATTATTTTGCGTATCTAAGAAAAACTCGTGTGTTCATTTTCATGGGATTTTTGCATATCAAAGAAGCCATTAAGATAGATAGAGACGTCACTGTCCCCTTAGTATAATTTACATGATCCAACAATACAATCATTTACGTTGTACGTTGCTATAATACAAAACACTACGATTTCTTTTAAATCTCAGATCACGTACCCTTTCTTCAGATAAACCACACTTCCTCATTCATATTCTCACCGTTCTCCTATTCATTTTTTTAAGGTTAACAATACATTAACAGATGAAAAAACCATAACTTTTAACGAGTTTCAGGTATTTTGCAATAAACCCTTTTGATCTAAAAGAAGTTAAGAAGAGATCTATTACATTGCAGTAGTATTGAACAAAGAGAGCAAAGAAAGATAGCTCCTTCCAAATAATAAAGAACAAGGCATTGAAGGAGAGAAACAGACAAACTCAAAATAATCATGGAAAGAGGCAGTGTTGGAGAAAAGAGTGAACGGTAAAGAGAAAGGTGTCTCTGTCACCTCATCTCAAATGGATCTCCTTGCCTTGCATCACTATCACAACACAAGAACACACAGTGAAAGCGACCCTTTCCCACGTCAATTAAGACCATGCCATGGTAAAATTTGCAATAGCTGAAATAAGATCCCACTACAGCTACCACCACATAGTGTAATTAAGTTAAGAGAGAGAAAACAAACAAGGAGAAAGAGAAAGCTGGACCTCCCTGCTGGGTACGTAGATAGAGACTGCTACAGTGTTGCAGGTTGTAGCAGAACCGCTGCCAGATAGTTTTAACTTTATTCCATTAATTTATTCACTTCACATCACACCATTAATGTTAGTATTATCAATTTATCACTATTAATTCTACCCAGCAAGCATGGCATTACAGAGAGAGAGAAAGAAAGAGAGTGGTCTTCTACGTGCCAGGGTGATGTGACGTGGTTACAAATTACAAAACAAAGCACTGCTTCTTCTGTAACACACCCTTCAAAACCAGAAAAAAGCATGTCATCCCATCACATCATTTGAATGAGTTCTATACAAAACCTCTCAAAGCCTTCTCTTTCGTGGTGTTTGCATTTGATGCTGTTATGGCGTTTTGGTCTGGCCTCCTTCTTCTGCTTCTTTTCCTTTGTTTGGATTCGGTGAAATCTCACGACGGTGAGGCCTTTTCTCTAACCGAACACGGTGTTGTTTTCTTTTGTTCCTCTGGTTTACGAGCTCAATGTGCATGTTTGAATTGAAGGAGCAACGTTGTTGGAGATGAAGAAGTCGTTGAGGGATGTGGATAACGTTCTGTTTGACTGGAATGATACACCTTCTTCAGATTATTGTGCCTGGAGAGGGGTTACTTGTGATAATGTCACTTTCAATGTGGTTGCACTGTAAGTACCACTCTTCTTGTTCTTGAGTAGTGTATGTGCTTCAATAAGGATCTTCTTTTCATTTTCTCTGTTTTTTTTTTCACAGGAATCTTTCAGGATTGAATCTTGAAGGCGAGATTTCACCTGCAATAGGGAGGCTTAGCAGCTTGGTCTCCATGTACTTTCTGCTTCATAGTTTAACTTTATTTAGGCTCTTAGTTTCATTGGCATTTCTCAAACTTGAGACTATGTAAACCATTGTCCTTTTGTATGCATGTGTCGTTTAAACAGTGATCTCAAGGAAAACCGTTTATCTGGGCAGATACCTGATGAGCTTGGTGACTGTTCCTCTTTGAATAACGTGTATGTTTCATACCCGAAGAACTGAATTCCATTGATAGTTTTGGCTGCCGAGTGAAAATATCTAAGGGGGAACTTTTTCCTTTTACTGTGTTGTCAGAGACTTCTCTTTTAATGAGATTCGGGGAGATATACCGTTTTCAATTTCGAAGATGAAACAACTGGAAAATCTGTGAGTTCTTGTGAGGGTTTCCGTTTCGTTGAGTTTTTTATTTGGCTAGGCCGTGCTATAGTTATGACAAGTATTTTTCCCCCTTTTTTAAATCTGCTCTCAGAATCTTGAAAAATAATCAGCTCATTGGACCAATTCCTTCAACTCTCTCTCAGGTTCCTAACTTGAAGATTCTGTAAGTCATTTTTCCATTTTCTCTCTTTCGTCTGAAGGATCAATTTAGTATCTATAGAGTTTTTGAAAATCGGTTCTGTTCCAGAGACCTGGCGCAGAACAATCTCAGTGGGGATATACCAAGACTTATATACTGGAATGAAGTTTTGCAATATCTGTGAGTATATTGTATATTTAGTGAAATCCATCCTTTGAATGACTTATGCAATGAAATCTATGATGTGATCTTGCTGTCAATCTTTTTGTGTTTCATTTTCCTATGACAGTGGCTTGCGAGATAACAATTTGTCGGGTTCACTTTCTCCAGACATATGCCAGTTAACTGGATTGTGGTATTTGTAAGTTACTACAATGGCTCTCCTTTTATTTCATATCCTGAAACTATACATTTACTTGGTCTGGTAGCGAAGTAATTATTATCGTCCTTCCATTTTGCAGTGACGTGAGAAACAATAGCTTGACAGGCAGCATTCCGGAAAGCATAGGCAATTGTACTGGTTTCGAGATCTTGTATGTATATCTAACTGTATCTGTATCAGACTTTATCTCACCATGTTTTCTCTTTTCTTTTTAATATGTTCCATTAATGTCAGGGATTTATCTTACAACAAGCTATCTGGAGAGATACCATTCAATATTGGTTTCCTGCAAGTAGCTACTCTGTATGTATTGTGTTATCTGTTAGATATTTTCAAAAAGAATGATGTGGTCTTCCACTTTAAGTATCTAAGAAGCTCCTAAAAAGTTGTTTGAATTTGGTAGGTCATTGCAAGGCAATAAACTCTCAGGTTATATTCCACCAGTTATTGGTCTGATGCAAGCCCTTACTGTGTTGTAAGTTTTCGATTGACAAACTTTATGAAGTTTCTTTGTTGAGTTGATATTTTTCCTCTTTACTAATCTCTCTTTCAACATTCCTATAGAGATTTGAGCTGTAACATGCTAAGTGGGCCAATCCCTTCTATACTGGGAAATTTGACCTACACAGCAAAACTGTAAGTGTATGTTAGTAGTTTAAAATTTACATCTTAAGTTTGATTTTGTGCTTAAGTGTGTGCATTAAAAAGTCAGAAAATATTTAGACTCATTGGATAAAATTTATGTAATGTTTGAAGGTATTTGCATCGAAACAAGCTGACTGGTCTCATCCCCCCGGAGCTCGGAAATATGACAAAGCTTCACTATTTGTAAGATGATTTAGTCATTAGTTGACAATAGGTGCAACTTTGGTTGAATTTTTCCTATAATGATTCACCTTCCTGTGCAGGGAATTGAATGATAACCATTTAAGTGGACAAATTCCGCCCGAGCTTGGAAAGCTTACTGATCTGTTTGACTTGTAAGTGGTGTTAATATGAATTATAGATTTTGTTGGTTGTTGAGTAGCTTTATCAGTCACACATTGTTCTTGCAGAAATGTTGCCAATAACAACCTTGAGGGTCCAATTCCCGAGAATCTCGGCTCGTGTAAAAACCTCAACAGCCTGTAAGTAGTAAGCCTTGAATATTACTATGTAAGAAGGATTATTTTTCTTTTTTTTTTACATTAAGGTGATGGATTTTCTGGTTGTTATTATATATCAGCAATGTGCATGGGAATAAGATGAGTGGAACAATTCCCTCATCTTTTCAAACCTTGGAGAGTATGACCTATCTGTAAGTTTTACCTTGACTTTATATGCCAAATTTTTCATCTTATCACAATAATTAGTTCTACTGTTGGCCCTAAACAGGGCAGTACGCATGAACTTCTATAAATGCTTATTTGTGTCCTATTGGAATTGCCCAACACTTAACAGTTCAAAGTTAAACGTATTATTTCTTTTCTTAATTAATTCTGATTCCTTCAAGACCTTGTGATGGCTATCCTTAGGAATCTTTCTTCAAACAATTTTCAAGGGTCTATTCCAATTGAACTTTCACGGATTGGAAATTTGGATACACTGTAAGTATGAATAGTTTACTGTGTCTTCTTATATCTATATCCCTGATTTCATTCTAATCGATGTTTCCCTCCAGGGATATATCAAATAATAATATAGTTGGTTCCATTCCTTCTTCCATTGGTGATTTGGAACATCTTCTGAAGTTGTGAGTGTTTTAGCTAGTTACTTTTGAAATCTTGAATGTTACTTTTTACTGACTGTGACTAATAATTTTGCTAGGAATCTGAGCAGAAATCATTTAACAGGCTTTATTCCGGCAGAATTTGGTAATCTAAGAAGTGTCATGGATATGTAAGTCAATCAACTTACAGATGAAAATACATCGAAAGTCTTTTTTTTTTCTTTTTCTTTTACTGATTATTATTCCTACTAAGTAATATCCCTAAAGTTTGCTTAACTGGTCAAATAACTTTTGTATATTCATGTAGCCGTTGTCCCTTAGTAGATAAGATGGTTAGTTTTTGTACTGACTATTTTCACGATTCTGTACATCAGTGACCTTTCAAATAATCAACTCTCTGGCTTGATCCCTCAAGAACTTAGTCAGCTTCAGAACATGATATCTTTGTAAGCTCCTTTTTTCCTTATTCAGTGTTTGTTTCAAAGTTCTTACTAATATAAGTTAATGATATTTTACGGACTTGGCAAATCTCCAACTTCCTTAAATTCTACTGATTTATTGGTTGGTAGAAATACATAAATTTGTTGCAATATATGCTATCGTTTTGGACGAATTGCTCAAAAACTATTCTTAGAATCTATATTCATTAGTTTTGATTGAGTATTGATGTCAGCTTCTTTAGTTTCTTAAATAGACTCGGAATTAATTTGTTCGTTCTTGTGTTTATTTTGTTAATTTTCTACGACAAATCATGATTGAGTGATAATTTTGCTGCGGTTCTTACATGTTTTAATCACATCTCTTGGTTTGAAATTCTATAGGAGACTAGAAATGAACAAATTATCTGGGGATGTATCTTCGCTTGTAAATTGCCTTAGTCTTTCATTGATGTAAGTTCTATCTCTTCTGATTTTATTTTTGGAACAATTTGGCATTATAATTCTCTGGAAAGATCATATAACTTTTACCTAACAGATTGGTTATTGACTAAAAATTTTGTAGTAATGTATCTTACAACAATTTAGTTGGTGTTATTCCCACAAGCAACAACTTTTCCAGGTTTCCTCCTGATAGGTTAGGCCATTTCCTACTGAACCTTTTATCTTTATTGTTTCTTTTGGATTCATTGATTGATTGACGTCATATTTAATTTGCAGTTTTATTGGAAACCCTGGTCTCTGTGGCTATTGGCTGGATTCATCTTGTCAAGGGTCTCACCCTACCGAGCGAGGTTAGCTGAACTTTCTAGCAGGAATACCATGTTGCTCCTTCACATTTTTGTTTTATGGTTTCATAATAATTAAATAATCTCTAGTCCTCCTCAAAAGATCTTCCCATGTTATTTTGGTTGTTATGCTTGTGAGAATATGTTGGGTAAGATAAGGAATTGTTAACTTTCGAACCCTGGGAGAATATGTCCCCTTCCATCTATGTTCTGTTCTATGGTTCTATTGTATAGTTCTACAAGCACCCAAAAAATCTCTAGTTCCTCCCCCAAAAGATCTTCCCATCAATGTTTTATTTGTATGATTCTGTACTTGAGGCTGTCTAGGTTGCTACTTCTGTCTTATGCAATTTTTTTTATTACATTCCTGCATGTAGGCATTTTTTTTGTTATGACTGATGTGATCTGGATCCTTGATTACATCAAAAGATAGGCTGCAAACCAAAGTTTACTTTATTGTTACATATCTCTTTCATATTTGTTTTATGTAGTTTTTCCCTCGTTAAATGAAATAAACGTACATATTTTACTATTTATTCTTACAAAATGAAAAAAAAATACCCCTTTAGAAACTGTGTCCTCCAAGCTTGAATCCTAAACAATTATTCGTTAAAATATATCCACTGAGAAATCGGGTCTCCTATACCCGACTTTCTACTGTTGCCAAATCAATAGCACTCCCACAAATAATATGGGAGTGATGACATTTTATTTATGAAAAAGGGGCGTCACAATGATACTACCACGTTGAACTTGTTAAAATAAAAGCATTTGAAGAATAAAACAGGGTTTCACATGTTTGTTTTTATTTTCCAAAATGATACTGTAATTCATTCAAAAATGGTTCCATGAGGAAGTTACAGAAGGCTCTTTGTTCTTCATATTACATTACTCCTTCTAGAACTAAGTAATAGTTTGTATTACAGAATGAGCTAATGTTTTTTCTGATGATGCAGTTAACTTGTCTAAGGCAGCTATCCTAGGAATTGCTCTAGGTGCCCTTGTGATTCTTTTCATGGTACTCTTTGCAGCTTGCCGACCACACAATCCAGCTCCTTTCCCTGAAGGATCTTTTGACAAACCAGGTACTTTATCTTAACTGTGCTTATACGAAATGAAGATGATACTCTACTGACTTCTCCCTCTTGACAGTTAATTACTCACCTCCGAAGTTAGTGATTCTTCACATGAATATGGCACTTCATGTATATGATGATATAATGAGGATGACAGAAAACCTAAGTGAGAAGTATATAATTGGGTATGGTGCATCAAGTACAGTTTACAAATGTGTTCTTAAGAATTGCAAGCCAGTGGCTATCAAGAAGCTCTATTCCCACTACCCCCAATGCTTGAAAGAGTTTGAGACTGAGCTTGAGACAGTTGGCAGCATTAAGCACAGGAATCTGGTCAGTCTCCAAGGCTACTCTCTGTCTCCATTTGGAAACCTCCTCTTTTATGATTACATGGAAAATGGAAGTCTGTGGGATCTTCTACATGGTAAGTTGAAGCTTTTTGCTTGAAAGATGTTGATAGTGTTGCATACTTTGCTACAAACTTTCAAGCCAAGCAACGTTTTTGTTTATGTTTTTCAGGACCTACCAAGAAGAAAAAACTTGATTGGAATGTTCGTCTAAAAATAGCACTTGGATCAGCACAAGGGCTCGCTTATCTACACCATGATTGCTGTCCACGTATCATTCACAGGGATGTGAAATCATCTAATATATTACTAGACAAAGACTTGGAGCCCCATCTCACCGATTTTGGCATTGCAAAGAGTCTATGTCCTTCTAAGTCCCACACTTCAACTTACATAATGGGCACAATTGGCTACATAGACCCCGAGTATGCAAGAACTTCTCGTCTCACTGAGAAGTCTGATGTGTATAGCTACGGTATTGTATTACTAGAGCTGCTAACTGGGAGGAAAGCTGTGGAAAACGAATCAAACCTTCATCATCTGGTGACTCTTCCATTCATTTTAAACAATTCTTGTCTGTTATCTCTTTTGCCCCATCATGAGCTTTGAGATAGTTAAGTACTAATATTTAACGTAAAGCCATAGCATTGTATGGTGGTCCTACACAGCTGAACAAGATTTTACCTTAAAAGACATGATATATATAGCAGTAATCAGCTGAGTAGTGTTACCCTCTGGTGTTGTTACCTTAGTCGGTAATTTATGGCATATACCTAACTCATTTGCTAACATAATTTTCATATTCTAACATCTATGTCCCTTTTTTGCGTAGATTTTGTCCAAGACAGCTAATGATGCTGTAATGGAAACCGTTGACCCAGATATCAGTGCCACATGCAAGGACATGGGAGCAGTGAAAAAGGTTTTTCAGCTTGCTCTTTTGTGCACCAAGAAGCAACCAGTGGATAGACCCACAATGCACGAGGTGACGCGCGTGCTGGGGAGTCTAGTGCCACCAAAAGACTCAGCCCCAATGCAAGTACTCTTACCTCATTCACAGCCATCTGCAAAAATGCAATCATACAAGGATGAATACGCCAATCTTAAAGCTCCACACTTGGTCAACTGTCCCTCCATCAGCACCTCTGATGCGCAACTCTTCCTCAAATTTGGAGAAGTAATATCTCAAAACAGCGAGTGAGCACTTTCAGAATCAATGTATATTTAAGCCACAGAGGAAATATGTCAAATACTTTGCCTGCAATATGGTCCATCTGGATAAACTAGGACCAAAATCACTCCAGTAATTTTTTGGCTTAATGCATAACATTTATCTACACTGCACTAATTGTACTACCTTTTTTCATTAAATTAATTGTACTACCTTTATTCAAAGGTCATTTAATGATAACACTATTATGCTAATGAAAAAGGACAATGGCTTACATTGCAATTTGCTCAAATAAGTTGTCCCCGTCGTGTAATCTTAAAGGATTCATGATTACAAGGTTAAAGGCTCTCTTACCATTGATTTTTTCTTTGGAAAGCGATGATGTAATCTAACTATATTTTTAAATTGGAGACATCTTTCTATTAATATTTTTAAAAGGAAATAACAGGAAAGAAAACAAAATCATTTTTTTTTCAAGTTAAAATTACTTTTGTATACAAGTTAAATTGAAAATGTTACATTTTATTAGTTTTCTAAAATTTGGTTTTTAATTTTATACAAGTTAATTTTACTTTACAAATTCTATATACTCTTATGAATGTTTTCTCCAGAGGCCTAAGTTAATCTTTATACTTTTTTTTTTCCTACATAATATTTTATTCCTAATACTTGCCAATGAGAACGGGGAACCCCAAATTACATTCTTTTATCGTTTGATTAATGGACAATTCTGTCAAATACTGAAGGATATTTCCATGCAGGTTATTCGTCTAACTTTTCTTAAAGGATAGAATGTATTTTTATTTTCTGTAATTGAATTCAATTACGTTTATGTAAACAAAATAAACGTAAGTAAAAAGCACTTCAATCATAGATTACATTATCAAGAATCATAGTAAAGCTTCTAAAGATAGAGATTAGTTTTGCGAATTAATTCGGGTAAAAATTTATGAATTGATGTTGTACTTTTACAGTAAATAAAAACTGTATTGAAAATGATGCATGAATTTTTGTTTCAATGAATTTATTTCTCTTACCAAACTAATAACAAGTGGAGTAAAAGGTTAAAATTATTAAAGGATTGAAGCGTAAAGCAAAGGAGAAACATAACTGAAGGAAGAGATGAAAATTGTCCTTTGCTTCCTTTATACGTTGATGCCAATGCCATTTGTTTTACTTTAAAAATGATTTTTAAAAATGAAAAATCAAGTGTATGGTAGGAAGACTGTGTTTATTAGAGTATTTTTATTATATGTTATTAAATAAAAATAAAATGAATAAATAGTACTTTCTATTGAAAATAATAAAGAATCAAATTTAGAAATTAGTAGTCTACCGAAGAAGATAAATACCTGAATGCCATGGCGTTCAAAATTCCTAATAATGTGTGTTCTAATATTATTCTTTTTTAAATTTGATTATGGCAAAAAAATAAAAATAAAAATGATTTGTGGAGAAATAAAACATGTTAGAATGAACAATTTAAATATATATATATATATATATATATATATATATATATATATATATATATATATATATATATCGCAATCGTATGTCAAAGGTATCTTTGATTTTTTTACAGTCGATTTAAATACATATATTAAGCTTTGAGGGGTAAGCTATAGCAATGTATAAAAAGTCGTAAAAGTATATTGTAAATTAGTAAGAAACACATTGTTCGTAAAATTTGAAGGTGAGTATCATAAAAATAAATAAACAATCATGTGTTATGGTTTACGATTGTATTTTTCCGCATTGTATATTATTATTAATTTAAAAAAATCAGGACTGTGAAAATAATAATTTTACAAAGGTTAAATTATAACAGAAATTGTGAAAGTTAAGATATGGAATTCAAATTGTGGAAAAACATGATCATGGGAAAATAAATATCATTAATGCTTAAAAAAATGGAAGTTACTTGTGAGATCATAATAAGAATCGATCTAATTTAAAACTGTAACGTAATTTGGTGCAGCCATGGGAAATATATCTAAAAGAAAGAAGCGGATGATACGGTAAAGCGAAACCGCGAGTTAAAAGAGGAAGAAAACTACAAGCCCAAACTGTGTACGGTGGTGACGTGTCGAATACGATATAAATAGCGTACAGTTTCGCCATTTTTGACTCATAGTCCTCACCCCATAGGGCGGGAACCACACTTTTCAGCAGAACAGAAGAGAACTACCTCAACCTCATGCCTGTAAGTACTACCTCTCACTCTCCACCTTCTCTAGGGTTTCACTTTCCACTTATTTTTCCCCTTTGCAGGAACCAATCATGAGTCTGCGCCATGGCACTAAGGTTTGGGTTCACGACAGGGATTTGGCGTGGATTCCAGCTGAAGTAGTCGAATCTTCAGGAAACAATGTTACCGTTGCCACTGCTTCTGGCAATAAGGTGAGGGTTTTGTTTCTGTCTAATTTATTCTTCTTGCCATTGTGAATGCCGGTGCATAATTTGGATGATGAATTTGGGAGGTGTGTTGTTGTTGCTGCAGGTTATTGCTCTTTCGCAGAACGTGTTTCCCAGGGACGCGGACGAAGATGAGCATGGTGGAGTGGAAGATATGACGAGGTTGGCTTACTTGAATGAGCCAGGAGTGTTGTACAATCTCCGCAGGAGATATGCGCTAAATGATATCTATGTGAGTTTTAGTGAAGTGATTTATTCGTAAGAAGATGGACAGTTAGGGGTTATTTTTTTATTTATTTTTTTGTTTTCGTGTTCTTAATCTTTATATGTTTAATGACGAGATGAGCATGAGTTCGTAGTTGTGTTATTGCGCTGTGTGAAATTGAAAAGGTCCAATGGCTTTTGGTGAGCCGAGTTGGCATTAGGGGATTACCATATTAGTGAAATGATATTCAATTTTCTGTACAATGCTATCAATGTAGGATTTTTCGTTAGATTTTAATTGAAACGCCTTGAGTGTAAATTTTTTTACATTGTCATCTAATCACGTATTGCTGCGTATGGTAAGTAATTTGTACACTCGCACACGATCATTCAATTGCAAACTGTCACATATGATAAGTTTGCCATCTTTCCCAATAACTAACATTTTTAGCACTGATATGTCATACCTTTAAAATAACTCTTTTAACATTCACCCCCCAATGATGATTTTTTATTGAGAAATAGTATAACATTTCTTACATTGACCATTCATGACAATCAAACTCTCATTATTACTGTCAAAATTGCATTTGGGTATGCAACTATTGTCCCTAGCCACTTCCCAATCTGCTGGTATTTGAACATAAATATTTATGATAAGCTGACGTGGGCTTTGTTGCCACCATATTTTAATGTATGAAGGTAAATAATCAGTGTTTTCGTTTGAGGGCTTTTACAGTAGTATATTGGAGGTGCAGTGCTTGTTCAAGTAGCCAATACTGATGAAAAAATTAGCATTTACTTGATATGTTTATAAATTTATTGATCAATATTCGTGCAGACACACCCACACACATATATTTATATATATTTTGCAAGGACTATTATGCCTATCCTTTACATTGCATTGTGTACTATTTTATGCTTTTTCCAGTGACTTGTTTTTCTCTCTTAGACTTATACAGGGAGCATTTTAATAGCTGTTAATCCATTCACAAAGCTTCCTCATCTGTATGATATTCATATGATGGAGCAGTATAAGGGAACTCCATTTGGTGAGCTTAGTCCACATGTATATGCTGTTGCTGATGCTTCTTATAGGTTAGTACGTATTTGGTCTTGCCCATTACTTCCTTTTTTTTGGTCATATTTACTCCTTGCCTTTTCATGTTGCGAGTAGTGAGTTTTTTGTTCGGCATGATATAGAGCTATGATGAATGGAGGTCAAAGCCAATCTATCTTGGTTAGTGGTGAAAGTGGTGCAGGGAAAACAGAGACTACAAAATTGATTATGCAATATCTTACCTTTGTTGGTGGGCGTGCTGCTGGTGATGACAGAACAGTTGAACAACAAGTTCTTGAAGTAGGCTAACTCTTAAGTCCATTGATCATGAATTTGAGAATTATTTTACTTATACCTTCCCTTCCATTTAGTCATCAATAAGGAATGCTGATTGAACATTTTTTCTTGATTCAGTCGAATCCACTCTTAGAGGCATTTGGCAATGCAAGGACTGTTAGGAATGACAATTCAAGGTAAACTTGGTTCTTTATAGTTTGTATATACACCTTCTGCCAATCTCTAATTTTTCACTTTCCACTTTGATTTAAGAAATAAGCCTATAATTTTTCTTGTCTTTTGATATTTTCTTATCTTTTAATCTCCTAAAGAATGCTATTTGAAGACAAATCTTGTCTATTTAATCTACTGTCCATCCATCCAAACCATTGTTGACTTATTAGAAACATAGTTTGTACCTAAAAATTGCCATTTCATGGAATGGCAGTTATTTAAAGACTCGACTTTACTAGCATAGTGAATGGAGAATGCACTTGAGGTATAGATAAACTAACATTATGAATAGTTCATGTGAGTGTCTATCATAAACAAATTATAATTACATAGATTTGATTTTGACAATATCATACCACATGTTAGTACATTTTGTATTTAGATTATTATCTAGCACTAAATGTTCTGCTTAATAAACTGATAAGTTAAAAGTAATTGAAAGTAGGTTTTCGCAGGTTAAATATTTATGTCATAAACGAGTTAAAAAAAATGCCAAATCCAAGTTTTATTATTCTTAAACAAGTCCAGCTCTTAATAAGGCTCATTTAAATAAATAAGCCAAGCTTGAGCCACAATTTTTTCTTAAGTTGCGTCTAGTTCTTGGCTCTGCTCAGTTTGACTTGTTTACACCCACAGACTGCACCATTGTTGTGTAAAATCTAAAAATATACAAGTGAGAAGAGAATTCTGTGACATCATAGAATTTTTTTCCTTGTGTATTTCCTGAGAATTAGATTCAGAAGGACTACATTTAGGAATTGTGATATTCATATTTGAGATAAAGTCTGAGGTTTAAGTGCGTAAAGTGGAAGAATACTACGTAAGTTTGTCAGTTTTGTGAGATAATATTATATTTTTAATTATGTGCATATGATGAATAATCAGGCTCTATGTTATGGATGTTTTAACAGGGTTTTACATTTTAATGAAACAGTAGTTTAGGACGTCAAATATTCTTTTATTCAAAATTTTCTTGGTCATTGCCTCATTATTTCTATTTTCCTGAATGCAGCCGTTTTGGGAAGTTTGTTGAAATTCAATTTGATTCAAATGGTAGAATATCTGGTGCTGCAATTAGAACTTACTTGCTAGAAAGATCACGAGTAGTACAGATAACAGATCCAGAACGAAATTATCACTGCTTTTATCAGTTGTGTGCATCTGAAAGGGTATGCAGTCCATTGTGAAGTCTTTATTCAATTATATATTTAGGTGTAATATCCAGCGTACAGCAACATTTTGCATTGTGCATGTGCGGGCTACTGTTTTCAGTATATCATGTTATTGTTATACTTTTTTTATTGGAATGCCTTATTTTTAGGATGTAGAGAAGTATAAGTTGGGACATCCACGTCACTTCCACTATTTGAATCAAAGTAAAGTCTATGAATTAGATGGCATAAACAGTGCTGAAGAGTACATGAAAACGAGAAGAGCAATGGATATTGTTGGCATAAGTCATGAGGATCAGGTTTGATGATGCTACCGACTAGTGTTTGCTTTCTTCGTTTCTATCTTGATTAGTTTTGTTGATATGCTACCCTTACAGTTATCCTTTGTTTTTATTGTCAGGAAGCCATATTTTGCACCTTGGCTGCAATTTTACATTTGGGAAACATTGAATTTTCTCCTGGTAAAGAGCATGACTCATCAGTACTAAAAGATGATAAATCAAGATTTCATTTGCAGATGGCTGCCAATCTTTTCAGGTAGGTGATTTTTGTTAGGAACATTATTCAACTTACATGAATTATTTTACTCGGCTTAGATAACTACATTTGCATTTGGCTTTCAAGTTAATTTATTTTTTAAATGTTCATGATATTTCTACAAGTAAGATTTTGATAATATGACTATGTAGGGTGCGTGAACAGACAGGGAAATTAAGGGGTAATAAAGTTTTTTACGATTGCTCATTAGTGCAACAGTGATTATGAAATGCCAAGGTGTTAGTGAATACAGTTTTCAACTACTGTTGAGTATTGACTTTGCTAAGATAGGTAGTATTATTAAGTCTTCAGAATTTGTACGTCAGAGAAGGAGACAAAGCTTTAGATTAATTTGGTTTCTCTAGCCTGTGAGAGATTGGATTTCTGTCTGAACAGGTTGCTGCTACTTGTGGAGTTATCTTGTATCTTTGTGAAAAAAGATAAAAAAATAACAAAATGAGATGGATGATTGGTTACTTATATATTTTCCTTAACATGTAATGACTAGACATGATTTAATGTAAGTTTTCACTTTTTGTCCTTTTCGTTAAACTTAATGGAATGTCTACAAATTTTCCATATCTAGGTGTGATTTGGACCTACTTCTTGCAACATTATGTACGCGTTCAATACAAACCCGAGAAGGAAATATTGTCAAAGCTCTTGATTGTAATGCTGCTGTTGCTGGTCGGGATGCTTTGGCAAAAACTGTCTATGCTCGTTTATTTGATTGGTATGCTTGCCTTCAATGCAGAATTGATAAACATATTTTTATCATGAGCATATTAGGGTGAATACTAATTATTTGTTACTCTATCAGGCTTGTTGATAAGATCAATAGTTCCGTGGGCCAAGATATCAATTCCCAGATGCAAATAGGAGTTTTGGATATTTATGGTTTTGAATGTTTTAAGGATAATAGGTAATTTGTTGTGAATTAAATATCTCTTAGGGTATATTTTATTTTTTTGAGGTTATATGCACAGTGGAAAGTTGAAGTGAGTGGGTTAACTGTGCATTTGAATTGTTGAAATATATCTTGGTAGAAAAAATGATTTGTGAATATCATTTTAGTGATTTGTGAATACTTTGCCACTTGTATATAGCATTCTTGTAAATTTTCGCATTTCCATTGATAGAAAAAATGAATTGTTGTACCATCTATTGTTGGTTTATTTTCCCTGTTGAGTTTTTATTATTAAATTGTATTTTCTGCTGCTTTTATTTTAATTTGTAAGTTTTTTGGTTTCATTCTTGTGGTTGATCCTATTATATTCATTTCAACAGTTTTGAGCAATTCTGCATCAATTTTGCAAATGAAAAGCTTCAGCAACATTTTAATCAGGTATGCAAATTTCTTTTATCGAAGTTAGTGGTTTTGTTTGGTATAATTAGTTCAAAGCTGAAAAGCTAGAGTCAAAAGCTGAATGTTTTTGGTATGATCATCAATCAACCAGTTGATATATATATATATATATAATATGGATGAAAGAATGAGAGTGTATACATAATTAAAAATTAAAAACTGAATGCATAAATTATTATTATTATTATTATTATCATCATCATTATTTTTAGTATGGTATATTTCATAGAAAAATTGAGTACGCTCATATATTGATTGGGAATGAGGGTATTGATTAAGGGAACAATAAAAGGTAACATTTTTAGACACTAAAAGGGATAGTATTGGAAAAAATGAGTGTTTCTAAAATATTTTCTTTTGAAATAATCACTTTTTTAGAAATAGATAGGATTTGCTTATTTAAAAAGCCGAAAACAACTTATTTTAAAAGTAGACAGATTAGACAAACACATAAAAAGTAGGTGTTCTGCTTATTTTGTTAAACAAAGTACTTGTTTAAAAATAAGAACAAACAAAGTCATCCAATATCTTGCAACATGAGTCGTATGCTACTTTTATGGGGTCTTGTTTGGTCCTCTGGATGAGATAAAATATGATAGGATGTAATAGTTAATTGCGAGTATGATAGAATAAGAGTGTGTGACAAACTCGTAAACTATTTCAATGTTGATGCGCACCAAATAATATATATGTTACTCTATGTTATGTTTAAGGTGGATCAAAGTATATTGTGATATGAAAAAAATATACATGTGTGTATGACAATATTGCTCTTTCATCATAATTTCACAGTATTTAAAAAAAATTAATTTGATATAATATTATATCTTTTCATATCTTTTTATTCTTTTTGAAGTTATAGAAATCATAAAAAAGATATCTTTAATATTCTTTTTAAATTTTATACTTAGTTTTGTTTTATTAAATTCGGAAAATTTGTGTAAGAAAATAACTAAGATAAATAACAAAGTGAACATTTGAGATTTTAATAAAATTTTAAGCAAAAGATGAAAAAGAAACATCTGTATCTATATATGATAAATGTTATAATAGTATTTATTTAATTTAGTTTTAAAAATGTTAATTAGTAATATATATTAATTTGCAAATTTTCTATGAATAAATGAGTGTGTGTACCTGGGTTGTCAATACAGACTAGTTTGATTTGTCTGGCTAAGGTCGCAGGGTCAACCTGAAAAAACAGAAAAAGGTCTATCCTAGTCTCCCCGCCCAGGGTTAAAGGGATCAATCCACTTACATTTAAAAAAGTAGGTTTAGACAACCGAAAGATAATGGAAGAAGGAAGTTGCAAACAAGGGGAGCCTGTCTTTGCAGAGGCTGCACGTGGAGCCTGTCACAGGGTGGAGGGAAGGTCGTCCCTTGCAGCAGATCATTGCTTGTGGAAGAAGGTCACTCATCATTATCATTGTGGAATGTTGTTGTGGTGGTGGTATACAGCGGAGTGGATGTGCAGTAGCTTTGTTAGTGTTATTGGTTTTCAAATGAGATGAGAGGGTGAGTGAGTTTGACTAAGTAAGAGGGAGCATTGAGTGAGGAGGAGAGGAAGGCTGAGCGAGAATGAGTGACAGAGAGAGTTGGGCTGGGCTGGACAGGACTGTAAGGTTGAGTAAGATGGATGGACTGATAAGCAGCCCGACAGGTTGGGCCTGAGTGGGCCGTGTTGTCAATTTTGATCCATTGTAAGGTTCAACAATTTTATGGGACAGCTCTACATTTTGGGCTGGGTTGGCCCACAGATTGTATGCAGTAATGCATAGACTGTCATATATTGTAGGATAATGTAATAATATTTTGTTGGTGTGCCAAACAATTCTAAAACCAAAATAGGATCACGTGTCCTATCATATCCTATACGCAATTGGCCAAAAGAGTCTTCTACTTATGAAATTTGAGATTTTAAGTGTATAAATATTTTGAAAAAGCTTCAAATGAAACACCTTTAGTAGCTTGTTTTTTTGTTAAACATACTAGTTGGCTAATTAGAAGCTACTCAATTATTTATCCAAAAGCAATGCCTTGGTGTCTTAATGCAAATGTTAGTTTCTTTTATTTTTAAAAATTTTATTTTAACTTGTTTGCTGCTTGTAATTTCTTCCAGCATGTTTTCAAGATGGAGCAGGAGGAATACACCAAAGAAGAAATTAACTGGAGCTACATTGAATTTATAGACAACCAAGATGTTTTAGATTTGATTGAAAAGGTTTTTGCTAAATCATTTCTTTTGATTGAGGTTTTCTGATTCTATGTTCTCATGCACCATTGATTGTTTAATGCGTAATATGATGCAAGGATAATATTTTTTCTATGACATTGATGGATAAAGTATTGTGAATAAGCTATGTATTTTGTCACTTTATTTCTGTGGGCTGCAATACTGAATTTGAATAGAATTTGCATTACAAAATATTGGAAATTGATTCACCAATCATGAAAAGAGAAGAATTCCAATTTTATTGATGAGAGAAAAAACTGAATTAAAATGACTAGTCTTTATTTACAGAGAATCAGAAGTACCTATGCTACTAAAGTGGTAAGCCTGAATAACTTGTCAGTTACAACATATGCCAATCAGCCCTAGGACACAGGTGATAAGTAGATTAGTTCTCTGAAACAGAAAACAACTACTTAACTAGACCACATTATATCAATTCCTTTTTGTCTTATTCTATGCTTTTGGTCTAATGTTTGAATCTAACATATATATGATTTTGACATAATGTTGGGAATAAGTATTGGATTGGGTTCTTTTGGGACTAGTTGGTAAGATCTGCATATTAGGGTTCACATAATTTAATTATATCAAATGAAAACTGTGTAGCAACATTTGGGAATTAATTTCTGTTGCATTCACATAGTTATGTACGAATCATTTTTTTTTCTCTCTTGATTTCAGTTTCTCATGTACTTGATGCATTCTTTTGCAGAAACCCATTGGGGTCATTGCTCTGTTAGATGAAGCTTGGTATAATTTGATTTTTTTTTAACCCAAATTGGTCTATAATTATGTGTTACCCACTTGCAAATTATCTTTAATCCTGCATTTGTCTACTTTCAGCATGTTTCCAAAATCAACGCATGAAACATTCTCTACCAAGTTGTTTAAACACTTCCTGTCACACCCTAGGTTAGAAAAGGAGAAGTTTTCAGAAACAGATTTTACCCTTTCTCATTATGCTGGAAAGGTAATTTAAGGTTTCAGTTCTTTATCTTGTTTTGAAAATGAATTATCTTGGTGGTCTATTATCTAATACTTTTATGCAGGTCACCTACCATACAGAGACGTTCTTAGACAAAAATCGTGATTATGTAGTGTTAGAACATTGTAATCTATTATCCTCTTCAAAGTTGCCATTCGTGTCGGCTCTTTTTCCTTTGCTAACAGAGGAATCTTCAAGGTCATCATACAAGTTTTCTTCTGTGGCTTCCAGATTTAAGGTGTGATTATCTATTTGCTTTTGTGAGTTACTGAATTTAAGGGGAATCATTATTATGAACAAATACTGTGATTAATTATTTGGACATTAATTTTGTGATGTTGATCCTTTTCTGTTTCTTTTCCTGTATGTGACATTGGTGGATGGGGACTTCAGCAACAACTGCAAGCACTCATGGAAACACTTAACACAACAGAACCTCATTACATTCGTTGTGTCAAGCCAAGTTCTTTGAATCGACCACAAAAGTTTGAGAATACTAGTGTCATACACCAATTACGTTGTGGGGTCAGTAGTTAAATGTTTGAACTTCTTTACTATTTGTTGTTCACCTAAAGTCGTAGAGAAACATATTGCCAGTATGCCAATTATTGAATTTGTTTCCTTCTGTTTAGTAATGACTCAGTCAAAGGAGTTGTTTTTACCAATGTTACTGTAGGGTACAAGATCAAGTTACTTTTATGGTTTTTCCTTTTCAAGGTGGTGAATATCTTTTGCGTGTTAGTGCGTTGAATTTCCCAAAGATCTTCTCTAAGTCTGCCTGATTAAACTTGATATAGTTTTTTTTCCTACTCAAATTTGAAAGGTTTTCAATCACACTTATTAGATTATAGGCAAAATATTACAGTTATCACTGTTAATAAACAAAATATTCTCAGTTTCTCATAGTTTGTTAAGTCTGTTATCATCGTTAGTATAGCTGTACCAATGAAGGCGGCCGGTATAAATGCTCCCAAAGCATTAGGTTTTCAGTGGGTCGATTGAAATGAAGAACTCCATTATTAGTTTATTTCTCTCTTGAAAGTTCTTTATGATGGGATCTGAACTTTCTTGCAGTGAACCCTGACCTTTCTTGCAATCTGTTTAATAATTTCTCATGGAAACTCGAATCTCATCCCTTCCATCCCTCAATCTGCTGAAGTGTCTGATTTGAAATTGCATCTACATGCTTTCATGCATACAAAAATTGCAGTGGGTTTGATTCAGTTTTTCATACTGACAAGGCTGCCATAATTATCTTGTTTTGTCTTGTCTAAATTTACTTCCTAGTATGGTCACATTTATTAACATTTCTTCCATTACTGTATTTTATTTAGGGTGTCCTTGAGGCTGTTAGAATAAGTCTGGCAGGTTACCCCACTCGAAGGATTTACTCAGAGTTTGTAGATCGCTTTGGATTAATAGCTCCCGAATTTATGGATGGAAGGTGATTTTATTTTTTAATTTTATGGATTGACTCAGTTTAACTGTATACTTACATGGTTCTTTACTAATTTCATTTTTTTAAAGTGATGAGAAGCTTTAAATTACTCCCATAAAACTGGGATTACTTCTGCTAATTTTTCCTAGATTGGCTGGTTTGTTTGGTTAACAATTGGTTCAAAATTTTGTCTAGTTATTAACTTGGCCATATCGTGGGCTTGCTCTATTATGTGCTTGAAATAGAGAACTTGGTCTGGTTATAAAAATGTTGGTGGTGATATGTCCAATTTTATTGGTAGTTTTACTGAACCAATTGAGAAACTAAAAGCAAGTTGATTTTACATCTTATTTAAATTTTTTATTTTTCCTTTTCATCGTTATATCTATTATCTCTCACTATTGGATTGTTTGTATTAGTATACATGCAATTTTAATTATGTGAATGCAATTGCAGCAATTCAAGTTTCTTACTAGGTAATTTTTTCACTTCTCATCAATGTTTGGTTACAATTTTTGTGCTGACAGTTACGATGATAAAGCTGTAACTCTGAAAATATTGCAAAAGTTAAAGCTTGAGAATTTTCAGGTGTGCTTCTTTGGGACTGTGCATACTGTCGTTGTGCAGCTCTGGGTTTGAAGCTCAAATAAATTTATGTTGGTCATTCTTTAATTACTTTTTAATCTTTGTTACTGTTCAGTTAGGTAGGACCAAAGTATTTCTCAGGGCCGGTCAAATTTGCATTTTAGACTCTAGACGTGCAGAAGTTTTGGACAATGCTGCAAAATGTATTCAGCGTCAACTGCGAATGTTTATTGCTCGCAGGGATTTCATCTCAATTCGTGCTGCTACACTTTCTCTTCAAGCATGCTGCAGAGGTCAGCTTTGTTTATGTTTAACTAAAATGTTTCTCAGATGTTATTTCTTATGGAGCATAATGCATTCCTTTCCAGCTTAAAATAACGCTTGATTTGTATTGCATTGGCCATTGGCTAGTCTCAAACTTCGTGAACTCAATGATAGTATTTATTGCAGGCATATGTCATGTAATTTAAAATCTGTAAAATGTTTGTAGGATGTTAGGTCCTCTAAAGTGAGGAAGGTGCAGCAGCAACAGCTATCACCATGTCTTTTATGAATATTAAATAGAAAATCTATGAATATTAAATAGAAAATCAACGGTGGTGGTTTTCATATCTTTATTATTTTTTTACATGTCCATGAGTTGGTTCATGATCTCAAGAGTTGATTTTCTAATCAATGGTTATAGGTACACTTTTTCTTCAAAGTACACCTCACTTTAGAGGAATCTTATCAGTAAATGTATTGGTTGCCATTTTTATAATTAGTTGTCAGCTTTTGTTCTTACAAGGTTGCATTAGCCGAAAGATATATGCTTCTAAGCGGGAGACAGCAGCAGCTATTTCCATCCAAAAATACACCCGTATGTGTTTGATGAGACATGCTTATGTGAAATTGGGTTATTGTGCTATTATTGTACAATCCAATGTTCGTGGTTTCACAACCCGACAAAGGTTCTTGCATAGAAAGGAGCACAAAGCTGCCACTTACGTTCAGGTATTTTACAAAAGAGGTGGAGTAGTAACATGACCTTTAAAATGTCAAAGCAATTGCATGTTCTTCATTTGAATGAGTTTTAATTTTGTATATTATGTTTCCAGCATTGAATTATGCTTGTGTGTAATTATGCATGTTTATATATGATAATGCATTATTTTCTTTCTATTGTTCCCTTTCAATTGGTTATGTTGTATTTTGTTTATAATGTGTAACTTCCATACATAGGCCTATTGGAGGATGTGCAAGGTTCGATCTGCATTCCTAAAACATCAAAATTCAATTGTAGCAATACAATGCCTTTGGCGATGCAGACAAGCAAAAAGAGAGCTTCGTAGACTTAAGCAAGTAAGGGTTTCTTTCTTTTATCCATGGGAGGGTAAAATGCATTAGAAGTTGTTCTCACTACCTTAATTTTTTTAATTATCTTTTTTAGGAGGCTAATGAAGCTGGAGCCCTGCGTTTAGCTAAGAATAAACTTGAGAAACAATTGGAAGAGCTTACATGGCGTTTGCATCTTGAGAAAAAAATTAGGGTATTACATCCAAAAAAGAAGAGATGTTTTGGTGTGGATGTGTTCAGATTTGGTTCATGCATACGGATAAGTATTTTGTGACATGATGTTTTGTTGCTGCATCACATTCTATTAAGTTTTCCTTCTGCTAATGTCATGAATATGTTTTTTATTTTGGGAGTCAAATGATTTGAGATTTTGTAGTGTACTATTGTTTCTGCTACATACATTGGTATTGTTGTCTCATTTGCTAATAATTATTCTCATGGCATATCTGTGGTTTGTATCTTTGTTTTGCTCATGACACACAAAGATTCATTCATAAGATTATCTATCATATATTTATACATGGTATCATAGCCTAGTTTGAAATCATTGCTCTTCGGAGGGATGTCCACCGGTGCCATTTTTTCCTTCAAAAAACCATGTTTCTTTCTAATTTCCGGCATCCTCTCATTGTCGTGCCTAATTGGCTGGATGAAATTTGCAACATCCTAGTTTTGTTGTTCAAGAGAGTTTTTTGGTCTGGTATGTCATCTTTGCAAGTTTTTGTATGGTCTTAAATAGTTTCCAAAGACCCTTTGTTGATGAAATTTTTTATAGGTACATTTCTCATGTCTTTTTAGAAATAACATCTTTTTTAGACAAAAGACCTTGACAAACTTAGATACTTCTTGGGTTGGGAATTGGGGAAGCACAAGCTGACAATGGAATTGTAATTTCCATTAGGAGACTAAACTACCTCAGAGGCACTCATCCTTACATCTTTTTTGTGGTCACTGTGGTAAGTTATTTTCTAAGGTCGACATGTATAGGACATTGGAATGTTGTTATTAGTATTCTAAGTAAGGGGATTTTGCTCGTTTGTGATTGCAAAGCTGCCTTTCGAGAGAACCAATCATGCTAAGATGGATTGTCACTTCATTCATGAAAAGATTATATCTAGAGACATTACTTCTCATTTTGTTAACTCTAATGATCAGTTGACAGATGTCTTCACCACATCATTGCGTTGTCATATAATTGATTATATTTGTAACATTGGTGCATCACATCATATGCACCAAATTGAGGGGGAGTGTTGGCTGTATTTTCAATATATGGCTCTAGGTCCATCTCTATATAATGTATTGTACAGATATAATATGTTCCTTTGCTGTGCACATGACATACAAGGATGCATTCATATGAATGTCTATCTTATATTTTTCTAAAGGGAACTGAAGTGAGTGGTGGTAAATACAATTTATTTGATTCTTTTGTTTATGTGTTTGCATCCCTCTCTGGAATTTTGTATACTAGTTACCCTCCCTCATTTGTTTGAAACGGGAGGCTTCAAACAATTACCTTCACTCCATGTCCACTTTGGCTATACATTTTTCTTTTACTGATTCAAGGGTTTCATGCAGTATTTTTATGTCGCTTCTATGTGGGAAAGAAGAATGCTAAGCAGAACATGGTATTGTTCTTAATAATAGATTGCAAGACATGCTAGCAGCTGAGTTTAATGCTCCCTTCCCTTTCCAACATGTCCTTATACCTCCTTTCCAATCGATGAAATTTGTTGTAACTTGTAGTATAATGCGTTTCACTTTCTGGTTTACAAGTCTCACTTGAAATGTCGTGTTTCTAATAAATTTCAGGTAATTGTATAGTATATGTTGGAAAGTTTGTGCTACTAGCACGCTTAATAGATTACACATAAAGTGGAATGTCCACACTGTGTATTGTTCTCTGGATGAACTCGCATTTAGTTGGGACATGCAGTAAATTTTCGTCTGAGTGCAGCTGGTTATTGTGTTAAGGGTTTTTCATTAATGGCTAAATTGTTGTCATAGTTTTAAATTACGAGATTTAACACTAAATGATATATTTTAAACTATTTTTCATTGTTTCTGTCTTATGATTTGAGGCAAATATGATTCACAATTCAAAAATTAAATTAATAATTCATGTTTTCAATCCTGATTTGTGTATTTCTTGCTTTTATTTTCTGGTATTGGAATTTCTTTTCATCCGTCTTTTTGTTGCTTTATCTTTATAACTAATAATAATTTCTTTAATGAAAATATACAAGTGTCCTTATACTGGATTGTCAGTTTTTACTATAAATTATTGGTTATGTTTTTAAATTTCTGCCATTTAATTTAATTTGTGATATGTGGATTTTAGACAAATAGTATGTATGACCATCAGTTCATTCGATTACATTAAATATGAAGTTTGATTTATAGAGATGAGATTTAGGAAACTTATGATATTGTTTTCTTCATTGTCATGCAGATTTCTAATGAAGAGGTTAAGCATGTTGAGATTTTCAAATTACAGCAGATGGTGGAGGCTCTGAATCTTGAATTAGATGCTGCTAAACTTGCAACAATTAATGAGTGCAACAGAAATGCAGTTTTGGAAAATCAGTTGCAGTTATCACTAAAGGAAAAATCTTCTTTAGAAAGAGAGCTAGTTGCAATGGATGAAGTGCGAAAGGAAAATGCTCAATTAAAGGTGCTTCAATTATTCTTACCATTCAATTTATATGGCAAGATTTTCTATTTCTGCATCCTGAAGCTAGCTTGAATTACATTACAAATTTACTCTTCATTGTTTAACTGCAAGAAGCTATCCTTTTAATTGGCATGATGTATGCAAATTTGGGGTACATATTGGATGCGCTATGCTTTACAGGGCCCGAGCTAGGCCTGTTACCCCAATTAAAAGGCCTAAGACCTGTTTACCTTATATAAATCTTGTTTTGAGGCGTTGCTTGGCCAGAAAGCCTATTAAAAAGCTCTATTTAGTTTTAGTAAAACCTATTAAATAAGGTGACATGCATACCTAAGCTGATTAATCTTATTTATAGGCCGGTCGTCTTTAAGTCTTTAAATAGACTATTACGTATATAATTCCAAATTGTAGTAAAAATTTAATATAACAATATTGTTATAATCTGATAGGTCCAAAAGGCTTTTGGGATGACATTCAAGCCTAAACTTTTGAACTTAATAAGCTTCTAATAAGATTTTGGCTTGACATATTTAGAAAATTTGCATAATCTACCCAAAGACTGATGAGGGCTAGAATAAAAGTCCCCAAAATATGTGGTAACCTATTCACTTCTCTAGTGCAGGCTCGTGTCATAAATTGCAGAAATTAAGAATGGGTATCGAAGAGGTGGGATTGATTTGAAATTTGAAATTTGCATAATCTACCCAAAGACTGATGAGGGCTAGAATAAAAGTCCCCAAAATATGTGGTAACCTATTCACTTCTCTAGTGCAGGCTCGTGTCATAAATTGCAGAAATTAAGAATGGGTATCGAAGAGGTGGGATTGATTTGAAATTTGAAGATGGGTTACTGGTAAAGAGCGCACCTGACAAGACAAATTAAATATTTGAATAGACAGTTTGTAGTATGATTTGGCTGGGTAAACAACGTGGGTAAACATTGAGTTTGGATTTTTTAATTTAAAGCCAAAGTGCGTGGAATTGTTTTGGTTTTACGTCTCATGTCTCCCATGGGACAATGTAGGATGAAATGTTCCACTTGACTTTTGGGTTCATTGATTGTGAAAAAGGTGGTTTTACATGGTTTGTCTTCAGGTTTTAGGCTTATGTGTTGAACATGGATTAAGGGAAAACAGTTTTTATTTTTTATTTTTTTATGGTAAGTCTTTTTACTTAGTAGTAGAAAACTAGTTGGATGGTACATGCTTTTCCTGGCTGCAACATCTTCATGCAGCCTATTATAATATTTTTTGTTTGGTTCGTATCTACTTTAACATCTGTTCTACGTAAACGAAAACGTGTTCAAAATAGGGCATGAATTGGGTTCTGCTACAAATTTTTGTAGTTTTCTTTTTCCTTCTTGATTAATTTGCATTCAGATTGGATTGTTCCTGTTAGGATACATCCACCTCCTTTTACAAAGGTCTATTAAAGAAGAAACAAGGGAAAAGGAAAATACAGTTTCTTTTAATTAAAAGAGCTGTAAAATTTGTAAGTAGTTTTGTAGTTGGGAAGCTTGTATGTCTAGGTGTGTTTTGAGGTTTTGAGGGGGTGAAAAGAAAATTAGTGAACAGTGGGAGGTTTCTGGACCCTCGAAGTGCCAAATGTGTTTCTGTAATAATTCTGAAATCTGTATACCAAATTCTCAGTTTCGTTTGTTTGAGTTTTCTTTCATGTTTATGAGTTTCTGACCCGGTTTCTATAAGTTCCCCACCCGGATGCTGTGTTGGTACTCTCGTTATCTACATAACCATTTAAATGTTTTTCCCAACAAATTAAACATATGGGATATGTGGTCTTTGTCTCCAGTCTCCATTCTTCTGAATGATGTATTAATTCCAGTTTCAGCATGAGGTGTTGTCTGTTTGTGACCTGTGTATGCTAAAATCTCACAGGGCTCTTGCTTGAAGTAATGTGTTACATATGAGTTCCATTCGTTTAATAGTATATGCTTTTAAAACAAATGGGTAATGACATTTTCATGCCTCACTTTTTTTTGTGTGTGTGATTTGTCTAATAAATTATGTTATATAGATTGCTTATCTGATATGTGTAGGGTTCACTGGATGCTTTTGAAAAGAAGAGCATGGCTTTGGAGCTTGAGCTTGTTAGTGCTCGGAAAGACCAAGACAAAACCATTCAGAAAATGAGGGAGTTTGAAAACAAGTGTTCTCAACTTGGGCAAGATGTGAAAAGGTGCCTGTTCTGCTTTCATTTCTCCTATTTTGCAGATTGATTTAATTCAGGTGCCAAAGTTGCTGGATCTTGTCTTCCCCTTTCAATGGATTTTTCTTTCCTTTATTAGAGTTTGATTCTTGTTAAAAATTTAATATTGTGCAGTAGTTTACTTATATTTGTTTATAATTCTGATTTTCCTACTTGTATTTAATTTTAATATAGCCTCCAGGAAAAGCTATTTACTTTAGAGGATGAAAATCATGTGCTTCGTCAGAAAGCCTTAACTGTATCTCCTAAGAGTAACCATCGAGGTTTAACAAAGTCATTTTCAGAAGTAAGTTTCCTCATGCAAATTGATGTTGATATCAATTATCATTTACAGAAATTGTATCTTTGGGTTTCCGTTTCCCCTATAGCCAGTATATAAATGTTTCAAATGTTGCAAAAAAATTTGATTGGGGCATTGTGACATATCTATTTAATTTGCTTTGTGAAACAGAAACACTCAAATGCAATAGCTCCCCGCACTGAGCAAAAGCCCATATTTGTAAGATGCTGCATTATTGGCTTCTGTTGAAAATTATTACTGAGCACAATTATAGTTGTTTTTCATTGGCTCCAATTTGATGCAGGAATCGCCCACACCTACAAAACTTATTTCCCCTTTTACACATGGAAGTTTCTCAGACCCTCGTAGATCAAAACTAACGGCAGAGAGGCTCCAGGTATTATTTGTGCTTCAGCCTCTTGTTTTCGAATTTCAGATGGTTGCTTTAAAAGATAGCTGTACACAATATAACTAACTTGTAACAAACTACTCTAAAGAAAGCAGTTAAGAACTACTCTGTATACAGTATACTCATGTAATATTTATTTCTAAATTCTCGGACGTGGCAATCAGGGAGAGAGATTGCCATTGCTTATTTTTTTAATTTAGCAAGAAGGTGAAGCGGGCCGGGGCACATCATAACTGCAACTATTGTCATTGTCCGTTGACAATTTCCTTGTTCAGCTTAAACTTGTTGGTTTAATCTACTGGGATTGGGACTGATTGGCTGTTTCTTTCTTGGCTTGTCCACAATACTGTAATTGTTTGTTACCACAAGGAAAAAGCAGCTAGGATTCACTCTACAGTGTGCCCTGTAGGCTTATTGATACTATATGTTGTGCAGGATAACAATGAACTCCTCTCTAGGTGTATTAAAGAGGATTTGGGGTTCAAAAATGGTAAACCTCTGGCAGCTTGTATCATATACAAATGTCTTCATCATTGGCATGCCTTTGAATCTGAGCGCACGGCCATATTTGATTACATTGTGGATGGAATTAATGATGTCCTAAAGGTAACAGTACTGTATTTGGATTGTAGCTTGCTTCTGTAGTTTTCAGTGAGATTTATTCATTGGAGTGGAGTGTCATCTATTTCAGGTTAGAGATGATGACACTGTCTTGCCATATTGGCTGTCCAATACATCTGCACTTCTATGCCTCTTGCAAAGGAACTTGCATTCAAATGGGTTTTTAACAGCCACGGCTCAACGTTACGCCAGATCATCTGGCTTGACCAGCCGAATAGGACATGTGAGTTATCAAGTCAAGTTTGTACACTGATATCAGATTTTTCTCCCTCACTTGTGCATCATAAATTTTCTTGTATTTTATTGGTGATGATTGACTTGGTTCAAACATTTGAATAATATTATAAATTTTAATAATCTATTGTGTTATGAACTCATAAATTATTAATGTTTGGATGTAGTGGCTGTTTTCTTTTATCGATCTTTTAAGCATATTTTTGTAAGTAATTTCAGCATCCACTAAAGCCTGCCAGACTAGACAATGCATGTTAGTTACAATGACAACCATGGAGATCACCTCAAAATGGGCCATATGGCTTTGATGTCATAGGCTGATAAAAAAAGATTCCATTTTAAAACTTAATACCATGTTAATATCAACCACACTTCAATTGTTTGGCAGCCAGTGTGGGACTTCTTTTTGCCTGCAATAAGAAGCGTAAAAAGAGATTTATTGAGATTATAAATTCCAATGTCTAGATTGGCAGAAGTTGTACGGTTAGCATTCCACATAGTACTCTGTGCTGCATTGAATAAAATAAGGCATGGTGCACTCTGTAAGTGCTGCTCATAGTTTTACCCCCTATTTACATTGCTACCTCCTCTCAGCCACTGAACAATAATCTGAAAAACCTATTGTAAATAGAGGATTAATATTATTAGGATAAGAATATCTTCAATATTTCCATAGTAATGAGGAGAAAATTATTTTTTGAATCTTCCTATTTATTTAACAATATTTTATTTCCTTATTCTAGAGAGTTTGATTTACAAATAGAGGTAATGAAAATATTACTCAGTAAAATAATTTTTAATTCCTTCCATAGTTCAAGTATACCCCATGTCATTAACCAACTTTCCCAAAATCTCAGACAGTTAGGTGAAGATACATCAATGGTTTTTTATTAAATCTCTAAAGTTCCACTTGAACTTGTTTTCCGAACTGCTCTGAACATGGACACTTGTCAAACTGAATTATCATTTTGCTTTAGAACACTACCTACTACCAGTTTTCTTCCAAGTACTGGTCTTGGGCCATGATTCTGCTAATGTCCGTCCCAGTACTGGTCTTGTGCCATGATTCTTTGCAGAACAGAGTCATTGAATGATCGTGTAGTATTGTACTATCTTCAACCTTATCAACACTTTTCAAACCCTTATTCCTGGCATTTTCTTTCTTCTAAAGATTCCTCTTTTAACAAGCTTTGCTTATCGGGTGCTAAGAGAAAGCTCAACAATGCAGAAAGTTGAGAACAACCTATTTTTCATTGTTTATAAATGTTTATAAATCTTCAACATACAATCACTGATTATTCTTTGAATTATATAAATAGCAATCACTGGATTCATTTAAAGGTTGTGTTGACTGTTGCAATGTTTTTATCTGTTGATTTATTTGGCTTTGTCGCCATGTTTTTGTTTTCCCTTCAGATTTTGCATTTCACTCTAGCTGGTGGTCTCCGAGCACCTGCTTTCTTTATCTACCTCTTTATTCAGTTTGATTTGATGCCATTTTTCAGAAGCTGAGGTCTCCATTGAAGCTTATTGGATATGAAGATAGTACAGTACATGTGGAAGCAAGATATCCAGCTATTCTTTTTAAACAACAGCTTACTGCTTGTGTAGAGAAGATTTTTGGCCTTATACGTGATAATTTGAAAAAGGAGCTTTCTCCACTTCTGGCATCATGTATTCAGGTGGTCCTAACTGATATTTTTGGGGATTCAAGCAATGTTTCACTAAACTTGCCGAGTAATATTTTGTGCATCGTTGTTGTTTTATTCTTGGTTATATTGTACTATTAAGTTTTAAATCCTGGATAATAGTTCGAGGTGCCCAGCCCTGAATGTGTTATTGTGCTGTACCCGCTAGTCTTAAAATTTTTATATAGTTTATATTATGTATACTCTACCTTTAAAATCTAAAAAATGATAAAAGTTCCTCAAAATTATTGAAAAGCCATGAGTGTCTTAAAGCATACTGGTAAATCCCAACATAAGTCAAATACAAGATTCCTTGAATGGAAATTATTTATCATCATCTTCTAAATTCAAGTCATCAAAATATCTCTACTATACAGTTCTAATTTTTCTTTTTCTTGAAATTGAAGTCCCAAAAAGTAGCCCACCCCAAAACGCCCTAGTTCAGAGTTTTTCTTTGGAATCAACACAGCAGCACTATAGCACTGCTACAACTGCCATTTGGTCCATGACAGCTGACACTAAACTGCTTTGCTACAGTAATCCTTGTAGCCGGCACAGGCTTCTCCACACCACTATTTTTTAATGTTATGAAGTACAGACATGATGAAGTCCAAACTAATGAAATCTATTATATGCTTTGCATTGATTTAGACTTTGCTTCATACACTTCATGTTTGCACTTTTTTTCAATCTATTATTTTCTTCTGTTTAGCATCATTGCATAATGGCTGTTTGACTTTATTTCATTACTTTAGTTGCAATTTAAGTTCCATATTTAGGATTAGAGTTTATAGAACAATGCAAATAAACATTTCTGATAATTGAAGAGTTGTTCTTCTTTGCTTTCACAAGGAAACAAAGTTCACTTTGATGGTTAACTTCTTGTGGCTACTTTTCTTGTACAAAGAAACAATTTTGTTTATTGAAGGGTGTTTTATTTGCTTGTTCAAGGAAACACTTTGATTTTGATGGTTAACTTCTTTTCTTGTGGCTATTGTGATGTATTGAAACGGGAGAATTGAAACAACCTTTGGAATGGTTGAGACTGGGAGAGATGCCTTTGTTTAGCCTAGTGATAACCAATTTCACCCATTATTTGCATTGATGATGTTACTGCCTTGGAGATTGTTTACTTTGGACAGCTGCTATATATATATATATATATATATATATATATATATATATATATATATATATTTATAGCAAAAAATGAATGTTATAGCATCACTATACAAGTGCCAGTTTCTGTGGACTTTATTTATGGTAGAACATAAAGTGTTGTATGATTCATGTCCTCAAATCTCACTAAGTGGGAAAGTGCTTTTGTTTCTGTCAAGCTTTAATAATGATACTTTGCGTAATCATGTTTCTTATTGTATATGATACTTTTTAGGCACCTAAAACCGGTCGGATGCTAGGTGGAAAATCATCTAAATCTCCTGGTGGGCTTCCTCTGCAATCACCTGTTGCTCAATGGGACAACATCATCAAATTTTTGGATTCACTCATGAGCAGAATGCGTGTAAATCATGTATGATATTTATTAATTTGTTTGTCACTATCTGATCTGCGCTATTTTTTCCAGTCCAGTCTTTGTAAGCATTTGTTTGGTCAATGAGACAAGAGATGTAACGGTTTCCTTATTTGAACCTTGGTTATCAAAACCAAACTGAACCAACTGGGAATTTGCCTACCATCCTGTTCAAAGGAACCACAAAGTTGTTACGTTAAAGAATGGAACAAGAACTGGTAAAACCAGTCTTCATTCGGGCAAACTGGTGGCTCCACCAGTTTAAGTAGTTCTTCAAAATACTGGTTTCATTTTAGAAATGTCTATAACATGTTTTAATATGAAGTCAACCTCAATGAGTGCTATGTTATAATGACTGGTAGTTATATGAATTACTTTCTATTTGTAGATGTTATATTATTGCTAATGGATATTGTTGAACTTAAATATTGTCATATTTAATTTTACTTTGTGTGAGTTTTGAATGTTAGTGTTATAACATATAAGTTTTAGCATTTAAAAGTGTTTTTTAATTTTTAATGTTGTGATTATGTTGTATTTTATTGATCATTTTTTAATATATTATGTTGTAAATTTGAAAAATATTGTTTATTTTACTGGTTCAATCACAGTTAGCTCATTTAACATTGAACTGGTGCTCTTACCCGTCTAATAACCAGTTTGGTTTCCAAAATATTGACAATCTTCAACTTATCTTTTGGGATTGAGTAGTTTATCTGGCTATGCGGTGTTTTTCTAAAGGTCTTTTTAGTTGGGTGTCTCTTGTATTTGAAGAGATTGGTAATGAATGCTTCTTGTTCCTTTTGTTGTTGCTGCCTCATCCTTAGTTCTGGAGATTTTGTTGTTCTCTCTTTGTATATTACTTTTCCATGTTTATAAATGCTTTACTTGTCTAAAATATTTATCTGGAGATTTTGTTGTTCTCTTTTTATATATTACTTTTCCATGTTTATAAATGCTTTACTTGTCTAAAAAATTAATCATGTTTCAGTAAAAATTGCATGAAATGGGGATGTGTAAGTTTTACACACTATGATATCTTAATTGTTTCCTGTTTTTTAGTTATGCCAACTTGAGTTAAAGCTTTGATGTGGCAAACTGAAATATTGTAATTCTTTGAAACCTAAAGAGCTTTTTTTACTCACTTTATATTGAGAACATACTTAATAAAATTCTCATTTCTATTAGAAAATAGATGAGCAGTTATAATTCATGGTTATGCATTTAGCTGTTTGTTTCAATAGGTATCAACCATTCAATGTGATCTATTTGTTTCCCTTAGTCTTTCCTTACCAAAGGCTGTGTGTTCAGGTACCATCCTTTTTCATCCGCAAGCTAGTTACTCAGGTTTTTTCCTTCATCAACATTACACTCTTCAATAGGTAAAACCCCCTATTTACTAGATTAAGTTTTTCTGTTGCCTCAAATCAGTAATTTGCTTTGTTTATTGAATTGCTTTCTGTAGTTCAGTTCTCTAATTTTTAATTGAATTTGCCCATAATATCTTTCAGCCTTCTGTTGCGACGTGAATGTTGTAATTTCTCAAATGGTGAATATGTAAAGTCTGGGCTTGCAGAACTGGAGAAATGGATAGTTAATGCAAAGGAGGAGGTAAAGTGAGCTTGCTATTACTTCATGATTTTATTTCTAAGGTTTAACTAGGTACTTCTGGAATTTAGTATGCAGGAACATCCTGGCACGAACTGAACTATATAAGGCAAGCTGTTGGGTTTCTGGTACAAGCACTACCATAGTTGTACTTTTTTCTCAAATAGCACTGATATGCTATATTTATTTTCATTTGTTTTAATTGTACAGGTAATACATCAGAAGAGAAAAAAATCTTTGGAAGAAATTCGGCAGGATCTTTGTCCGGTATTATAAACATTATATTGTTCTAAATGAACATCTCTTTTATCACACGTTTATACTGAATAGTTTTTCGTCTCGAATGATTTTAAGTTCTGCTGTTTCGTGAATATGCCTGAGAAATTGAGCCTGCAATTAAGAAATTTGTGACCATGACCCGGGGGTTCTTGTGTCTAGTTTTGTTTTTCATTGATTCAATAATTTGACTGAAGTGAAAATTCTTTCGAAGTTAGATGAAGAAATGTCGGTATAAAATAGCTATATGTGAAAGTCAATATTTGCTCCAATATAATTGATACATTTATTTCTTAAATTATTAGTTTCTTTCAAGGAAATATGTCGTGTCTTTTTGGCCAGACGTATATAACAATACCTGGGTAATAGTTGGATTGTCAATGCTGTGTTGGGAGGAAGTTGCCCCTAATTAGGTGTCATTCATTATTCTTCTATTTGTTGTGTCGTGTATATCTGATTATTTTACCTGCATCACTGATGCAATATTCTCTTTTGTACTTTTTTGTTGAAAATAATACTGTTTATAGAAGGGTTAACCTATTTCTAGTTCACTCTAACAGGCATTAACAGTGAGGCAAATTTATCGAATCTGCACTATGTACTGGGACGACAAGTATGCAACCCAGAGTGTGTCCAACGAGGCAAGTTGTGTTTTGAATTGATTAAAGTACTTTTATGTTGTGGTAGTCTCCTTGGAGTTCTGAACTACATATGGTGAACAGGTAGTTAATCAAATGAGGGAAATTGTGAGCATGGACAATCAGAGTTTGACAACTAATTCTTTCTTGTTGGACGATGATATGAGGTACTTTGCTTTCAGCAATATCAGTTCTTTGTAGTTCTTTGTAGGACCTATAATATATTGGAAACAAGGGTAGCTTTGACCCCCTCTCTTAGCCTTCAATTTTTTTGGTGCAGCATTCCTTTTTCTGCTGAAGACATAGATATGGCAATCCCTGCTATAAATACTGATGATATTGATCCCCCAGCATTTTTGTGCGAATATCCCTGTGCCCAGTTTCTTATTTTACATGAGAAATAATTGATCTACACTACAATTGGAAGATCGTTTGAAACTCTGCTTCAATATGTGATCTCTGGAATTAAATGAGTGCACAGCCCAGTGGGAAATGTTTTCCCATTCAAATGGACAGCAACCTTAGTTGTCATCAGATTTATCGGTCTCGTCACTGATGCACTTGGTACTCATGATATTAATTACCATTCAGAGGTGGAAGAATGATTCTCTTGGTTTAATTTGTAATTTCTCTTATGATTACAATTAAACCAGCAAAACTCTAATTATCTAAAGATAGGATAACAGAAAAGTTTTTGACGTGCTGCTTCTATTATTATGTAACTCATCTTATTTGTATTCATCATTTTTGTTGTATTCTATGTAGATATGCAATTGTAATCAGAGCCTTGGCCAAAGAAATTAAATGATGTTTCTTCATTTATGTAAAAATGCTGAACTTCAGCCATCCGTCTCACAGTCTTTCATTCTTTTATTCTGTGAATGCTATCATTTTATTCCTTTTAAACGTTATTATTTTTTCGTAACTTCAGCCTTGAGACTTCGAATGTCATTGTTTCATTTTGGAAGCATCGCACTGGTTTGGCGGCGATTAAAAAGGGACTACTTTTAGTCCTTGGTCGACACCACCACATGCCATGTAACCACAATTGAATAACGACATCACTGATCGATATCTTTCAAAGTCTTAGTCAAGGTCAGAAATATGACTGATAACCCTTTCATCATCATTTCAATAAAGTATGATGCGAGTTTATGAACTTTGTTAATGCCATTATATTGTCTTCAAGGACTGGGATGAACAGCCAATGTTTTTCGTCTTCACTGAATTTAATTATTGTTTTCCTGAAAAGTATAGAATTATTTTACTGATTTCAATTATTTAAATTGCATTTCCATCATCTCAATTTATAATAATCAAAACTCTTATAAAAATTAAAAATACATTAAAATAAGAAGATTCTGAAGTTTTTTTTTTTTCAATTACTACAGAATTATTGAGAATAATTTTTATATTAATAATTTTCTATTTACAGCACTCTATCAATTATTCACAACTTACAATCCTGGAATCAGTATATGTCTTCATTCTATGATTTAAGACTGTATGTACATTGACTACCACAAACATAAAACAAAGCTGTTGAATGAGATTGATTATTTGAAGAACATGTGTACAATTTATTTTCTTGAGAAAATCACACAAATTAAGGAAATGAGAAAGAAGGGTTTGACATAATTCTTAAAGCTAATACATAATACATCATTCGTGGCTGATCTATGTTTCCTAATTCTTATTCATCATCCATTATTTAGTGGAGCAAGGTAGAAGCTCATTAATCTGACATGCTAAATTAAGAGACTTTACAGAGGTAAGTAATTAATCACAGGTAACAATCTAAATACAAAATTTGGAAAGAATAAGATGAAAATCAGTACAAAGATGCAAGCCTTGCAAGAACTCCAGCAGCTAGGGAATTAACGTAGGTGCATGGTTCAGTGTAGGGTGACTCCCAACGTTTGTCCTTGAACTTGTCTTCTCGATCAGCTCCACCCACAATGGCACCAGTGAGTTCATGAGGGTTAGGTGCATCTATCAGAAACCATTTTGTGAAGGTGAGGCCACAAGGCACATTTTCTTCACCCTTTTTCAGTGTTGGCACCGAAGCACCTCTATGGTGAGGTTGCGTTGGTGGGTTCTTTCCAAATCCTACCATGTACGATCTTCCTAGTGGGTTTTTCCCTAGAATGTAATCCATCTGTGCCAAACATTGCAGTCAATCAGTTACCTGATATATATCACTGTTCTTTCTTTTCAAGTGCATTTACGTAGCAGTGTTTAATCAATCTTAAAATGGAGTATTTGTATGTGCACTAACTTGTTTCTTAGCGAAAGATAAGAGATGCGAAGAGTCAAACGATTTTTCACCACAAACAATTTTGCCTTTATATTTCGCAAGCAAGTCACTGTATACAATGAACAAGTAAGCGCTGCTAGTTGCATACTGCGAGTTCGCTCCGTTTCTTAAATGAATATAGCCACCTGCACAACACCATTGTTCATAGATTTGGTTAACTTTTAGCAGCGTAAACACGAGTCTAGATTTTCTGCTAAATTTTTTTATATTATCTTCTGATGAACATTAAAACTACACTCACATGTTTTAAAAATCTTTTTAATATATTTTAAGACTTCAAAATCAATGTTTATTAATGTATTTTAAAAACAGAATAGAAAAACAACACATAAAATCGATCAAGAGTATCCAAATTCGTGCAAAGACATAAAAGAAGATACTAACCAGGAGACATTGTAATCTGGTTGTAGGGACTCTCTGGAAGGACAGAGCACATGAAACTTTCTGCATGGTTTTTGAATTTTTCGAACTTCTTTTCACCCTCGAAATATAACTGACAAACAATAGCATGTGTTAGTTAATTAGGACTAGCATTCATGAAAAAGAAGAAGAATGATGATAGGAAATTAAACCTGGCTAAGAAGGACTTGGGCTCCAGCATATTTAAGGTCCCAACTAAATTCTGCTACACTAGCACTCTTGGAATCTTCTAATATGTACTTCAAATACGTTGACTTCCTCGTAGCCATGTATAGCCATGTTGCTGCCCACATCATTTCGTCCTGCATTCCACACATTCACATACCTTAATTAAAACTTTATCATTTGTGAGTGTGATTACATGTCACAGAAAAAAAAAAAAAAAAAAAATAGTGAGAGATAAAGCTTAATTACATTGTAGCCGGAATAAGAGCAGTAGAAGGGACACTCTCCATCGTAGGTTCCTTTATGGGATTTGGCCATATGGAAAAGCTACACCAAATTTGTTTAAGAAAGAAAATTAGTTTATAAGATTTGCATGCACCACATTAAATACTTGAACATTTGAACAGGAACGTACCGTTTTAGCTTTGTTGAGAAGAGTGCGAGCATATTTGCGATTTTTGGGTCTGAAAACGATGGAAGAAGCTGCCATTGCAGCTGCAGTTTCAGCTGCGATTTCACTCCCGGCCGTACCGTCACCGATCTTCTTAACCGTTCTCTTTGTCTTCATATATTCCGGTGGCATCCAACACTTGTGATCCTCTTCCGCGTCCCCTACCTCTACGTATAATCTCTTGCGTCGAGAACTACATTTCAGAAAATAATCAGTGCCCCAACGAATGGCAGCGAGAAGATGATCATGCTCTTTTGCTTCTTTAAATTCTTCCTTGTAAAAAATAGCAGCCCATGCCAGCGTAGTAACGGTGAACGCCATGGGGAGACCATATTTCACGTTGTCCCCGGCATCATAGTATCCCCCGACAAGGTCCACCTGCATTCATATAATCCCAAATTATGCATTTTTTTTTTTTCTGTATATGTTTACATAGAAATTATGTATTGTAGGATTAATTTATTGTAATGTAAGAAAGAAGAGATAGAAAGAGACGTTGACGAGTTTTCCATCGTCGAGTCCTGAGTCTCCTCTCCATGGCACCCTGTTACTCGAGGGAAGTTTCCCTGATCGTTGTGCCTCGAGGAAGATAAGGGATTTGGTGAGAGCCTCCTTGTAATTCAAATCACCATTAACAAGCATCATGTTTCCTTCAAACAAAGTAAGCCATGCTATAATTATGGCCAAATATACTTGTCTGTTACCCATGATGATGCCAATATTTTTAATTTAGAAGAGGGAGTGAGGTGTTTGTAAGAGGTGGAAGAGGAGGATTAGAGAGTTTATATAGAAATGGAAAGAAACTAATTGTTGAAAAGTTGTTTTAATCTGTCTCCAACATCCAACATGAACCGGAAGGTTGTAACAGTTGGTTCCATATGGGTGTTTGTTTTTTTATGTTGTTCCTTGAATAATGGGAGATTGCGAGAGAAAAAGAACCCAGAAAGAAGGTTTTGTAATTTTGCGTAGGGATTTTCCATCCTCCATTTTGAAACCGCTACTATTCTTAGCATGTGGATTGCTAAGTTCTTGCATCACAAACAAAGTGGATAGAAAAACCAAAGATAAAATTGGCTAATGAAGATGCACCGCTTATTCTCCCTCTTCATTTTACCTTTTATCAACCAATAAAACAAAACGAACTTGATTTTTCCTTGTTTCTAAAGCCAACGTTTATTTAAGAAATTTCGATAACCATTGATTTTTTTTGAATATACACAAATGTAGAACCACGAAATTTTTTGTCTTTCATCCATATTACGTGTGAGTTTATTCCTCCGACAAATATACCCATAGGTTGTAGACAATCAAGTATAGATAAAATCAACGAGTCTTCGTGCAAGTGTTCAAAAGATTAAATGGAGTAAGAACAAAAGGGTAGAAAGTAAACGAAAAAACTCAAATTAACTGAACATGACAACACAAATCAGCAAAAAACCCTCATCAACACTTAGCAAGCTTAAATAAAGGATGTGGAATATTTCATTAGTGACTTTCAATCAATGAAAAGATAATCAACTAATTTTGCTTTCCCAAGAGGGATGTGGTGTGTGATCAAGTATTGAGAAAGGCTTTCCCAATCCACCCAGATAAAATCAACAAATGGATTTTATATTGTCGTATACCTGACCTCTAATATACCCAAAATCAGAAGACCTTTTCAATGTAAAATTATACCATATTCCTCTAAAACACACTCTTGCACGGTCATAATAAACCAGCTTCAAACAGATTCCTTCGTCTCAAAGTCTCGTCAACAAGCTTGAAAGTCTTCTTCACAAGCTTCTGATCAAGAGCAGTGGTTCGGTAGATCTTGAACACACGATCTACGTGATCAGGAGCAATGCTCTGGAAATACAATTCCTCAAACTTTTTCTTCACAAACCTGAAAACATAGTTTATCCAAGTAAATCAATGGTTCAAGTTACATGAAAACTTCATCATCTAGCACTTGAATTTGCCTTTATTCCCCGAGGTATAAACAATTTGCTTACTCGTACGCATGTTCGATCTCTTGCTTCCCTGTTGAAACTGGTTGGTATTCTTTGAACCACTCACACACATTGAGCGGAACCTGCACAATGCAAGGTATTAAACTGAAATGATAACACATTCCACCTATGACAAAGTGTACTCGTATGGATGGTTCTTACTCTCAGGATCTTCTTTTCAAATATGTCAAACTTGTTTAAAAATAACATGAAGGATGTTTTCTGTCCACAAAAGATAAGACCGCCATTATTCACTAAGACAGACACAAATGTTAATTTTCATATAATAAAAGAAACTTTCTATGCAAATGTAGTTATTACAATTTAAAAAGAAAAAAGAAAACCTCAAAACATGGTTGCTTCAGAACCCACTCAAAAAGTTCCTTAGTCTCCATCATTCTGTTCTTGTTTTCATCCTCATAAAGTGTTTGATCATACCTGGAAGGTAAATCTAAAAAAGTCAGTACTTTGTTAATCTTCAAACATTTTAAGGAAAAACATGAGATGGAAAGATTAATGTACTGCGGATGTGTGACTTTTTAATTTGGTGTACTAAACAATCCAAACAGATATGCAGACAAGAAATTAAGATAAGTTTTTGAGGTTTATACACTTTTAGTAGTTCAAATAGTCTTTTATAAAATTATTACTACTATTATAAATCATATTACGATATGCAACCAAATGTCAGACCATACTCGCTAATTGCAGCACAGAATATTACAGCTGTAACTCCTTCAAAGAGATGGATCCACTTTCTCCTCTCATTTCTTTGGCCACCAACATCAAAGAGTCTATAGACTTCACCACTTCTCTTATTTTCTCCAACAGGACTGTCAAAATAGCAAAAACATACTAATGAAGTTGGTCCTCTCAGTAAATCATATTCAAGATGTAGATGAGGAAACACCATCTATGTTGTTTCAATTTTTAACACACTATAAGAATCTAAACAAGCAGTTAATGTGAAAAAATACATGATCCCCACAAAAAGGCCATACGAACAATTGAGTTCTACAAATTGCTACGACAAAATTTGTTGTGAAGAAAAGAACAAAACGACAGAGTGGGTAGAGTAGTAGCACTTCTAAGTATCATTTCAGTACAAAAATTATGTCAGTTCAGCATGTTCACCTGAATTGGATCTCGACAACACCAGTTGTACGGACTCTTGCATACAAAACATCCTCCTGTAGTTGTCAAATCGAGTGAGAAATATTAAGAGAACCTTAACTTTACCTTCAAAACTGAGGGCCCAAAATGAAAACACAAGCAAAGACTCAGTGAACTTCTTAACACATCGCTTGTAAAGAGCAACTAGCAACTAATGTTTCGTAATTTATGTTGATGATTGATTAGTAACAAAATTGAAGCGCCGCATATAGTAGTAACCTATGCAGGTAGAAAATAACTTATAACCTCATTATTGAAACAACTAGAAATTTGTAGCTGACTTTTGTATCCTTGCACAGAAAAAAATAATGGTAGGTTTTGATACCTTTGTTGGAACATAATTTGCATCAGACAGCCTCTCCAAATTTTCCATGAAATAATGGGTACAATCTGGAACTTGGAGTTCGTTAGCACGGGCATATGTTTCCTACAGCAAGCATAACATATGGGACATGCATTCTAAGTAACTGACAACAAACAGTAATATGTGTACTGATTAAGGTTAAAGCAAATAAATGGTATCAAAAAGGTGCAATTTTGACACCTGAATTGCAGCATCCTCCCACAGAGTCTCAATTTCCTGCGCAAGATCCTTCGTAAGACGCGGGTAATCTAACCTCCCTCCTATGTCTGAGAGCTTTTCCCCAATGTCCTGCCACAAACATTAAACCCTAATTGAATTAAGAATCATTTGCCACATAGCTTTGTTAGAAAACTGTAAATGTTTGATCATTACACAGTAGTCCTTTACAAAAAAAAAAAAAAAAAAAAAACTTACTGAAAAATGTACCAGACCATAAACTACTCAACTATTATTATATTAAGCTCTTGGGTTATATATTTCATTCGAGAATATAATTATTAAGAGACCGTAGTTTTATATGGTTATATAACATTAGTCTTATATATATAAGACATTTGATCTCATTTTTACACAAAAATTTTAAAACAATTGTCTTATGGGTCTTTGATCTTATATAATGTTTAATTTTGTTTATTCTATTCGATGTAAGACTTTTTGACTGGAATATTCCCAACATAATAGACCCTATTTGGAAATAAAAGAGATGGTAATGGTGAACTACCTGGTTTTCATTAGATATTACGTACTTTGAAGAATCAGCATCATTCTGCGCCAACTCTTTCGACCCATCATGCAGTACCTATTTAAACACATCAAGAACAAACTAAGGATTACAGTTTTCTCAGCTATCTCTACCGAACACAACTCAACATTTTTTTTTTCAAACTATCAAACAGAGGACACTTTAACTCTGTATTTTCAAGAGAAAAATAATCAACACACCCTTTCAAGTATTGCGTACTTTTATTGTCTGAAACACATTAGCATGAATGACGGGTATGTAGCTTTTAAGCTCAGCATCGTCAAAGCCAGTTTGGAACAAAAGTTTTATCTGCGTATTAAAAACAAACAAGTGAATATCAATAATCTAACAATCATATACTATCATAAGCAGTTCTCAAGATGCAATTTCTTGCCTGCTTAAAGATTGTAGACTTCCCAGACTCTCCAGCACCTAAACAACAGAGATATTGGCACTTGACACAGGTAAGTGCAGAAACGCAATAACAATAGCAAACAAGCTACTAAGACATTGCAGTAACATGTAATACATCAATGCTAAATTCTTAATATTCCTAGGAAAGCCACCCTAGTAAAACACACCTAATAGTAGAAGTTTCTGAATATGTTTTTCAGCCTTTGTTTCTAACTCGATTCTTCTTTCAATTTCGGCATCCTGCAAATGCATGCCACGTTCATCAAATAAAAGCCTGTTTAACAGTATTATTTGTAGCTTAACAAGTACCAAATTTATCAAGGACAAAAGACCTGAGCATTTTCTTCAGCATCAGCATCACGAAAACGTCGCCTTTTGCTGCAGACTAAGCCCATATTTTCTGTAACCAAGAACATGCACCAATCAAGCTCCGCCAGAAATCAGTATATTTCAATCCCCTCATTTAATGTATGATACATTGTGCAGAATCTAGAGGAGCTTATTTGGACTTATGGAACTACCTTGTTACGAGCTTCCCATAAACACTATTCAACTTATTTTAATAAACTTGCTTTTCATGGTTAAACTTAACAACGTAAATTCTGTTTAACTCATTACACTACGATTCACAATCCACTTTATAAGCAAGTGCTTTCTGAATAATTACTTGATCAAGCTGTTTATCACTCAAACACTATGGACTTGAGTTTAAACAACAAGAAGACTTATGCAGAGCAAACAAACCCAGTGTCTCAGAAAAATCTAAAGTCAGGCACAAGCTACTTCATGCAACTTGCAATAATATATATGCAAATAATAGATTCTTATCCACAGAATAAGACATCTGAATGAATCAAAAAGACTACAGCTGGATAGCAGGAGTAGGTTGAAACAAGCTCTGAACAATTGCTTTAACCAGAAGAGTTTCCGGCCCACACATCAGATCTGAAGTTAATGATTATTCTGAGCAAGTTATTCAACCAAAATGTTGGATTCAACAAACATTAGAATATTCTTCTCCTCGCATATGGGAAACGACCAGCAACTTGGATTTATTTATCAACTTTATTTTTTAAGTGAAAACATTTTTGTTACATATGCCTATAGCAAGAATTTTATCATATGGATAAACTCCATCACCAGATACATAGAGTGAAGTTAAGGGCAGTTGAGATACCCATAACTGTTAAGAAGAATCACAATTTCGGGCGTTGAGCAGAACCAATTAGTAATCAAATTATCAATTCACGTATATGGGCAAGAATGATCCTTTTTCTAATTTCTTTTCTAGGTAATTATTTCTTGGTTTGAATGCCGATACCCTCCGCACGAAGCATGAAAGTTTAACAGTAGAAGTACCATGAAAAAGCAAGAGCAGCATGCAGGGTACAACCACCCCATCATCAAAGTTTTCACCAGAAAGAGAATACAGTCGAAGATGGTACAAAAAAACAACTGTTAAAAAACTATACAGAAAAAGTGGAGAAAAAAAGGAGAATATTTCCGCATCTCGATCTGCATATGCAACATCAACACAGAGATCTCCTGAACCAAAACCCACCCTCCACAAACTATCAACAACAAAGAAGAAGGATCTTGGGAGAGAGAAAGAGAGAGATTGGGAATGCAACAGAAGAAAGAGTTGTTACCCGAAAAGAAGCAAAACTAGAGATGTGGATGTGGAATATGCCCCTTGATTTGGCGAATACGTTAAGTGTGAAGTGCGAAGTGTGAAGCGAAAAAGCAACAAGTTCGGTGTGTGTTCTTCTCTGTGGAGGAAGATATATAGTATAGTATTAAAGTTCTATACAAGTACTGGTATAGTAACACAACAATAACAATTGTTGTTTAGCTCAGCGTAATGACAATAATGACAATAAAGTGTGGATTATAATATGGTGTTAGTAACATAATGGGATTCTGAGAAGTGTGGTTATGTGAATGAATTATATTATATGATGAAATAAAAGTAAAAATGATGAGAATGGTGGTGGAAGAGGGAAAGAAAATAGAGATTAATTAAATAGTTAAAAATGAAAACAAAAGAGCGCCGAAAGCTGTGTGAGGGTTCTTGGTTGTTCCTGCACCCTTTGGTCGGGTCAAAGTTTAGTTTAGAAAAGACAGAAGAAGGCAGCAACAGGCACAGCTATGGCACTTTTTTTATGTCTTCTTGGGAAAATACACACACACTGTCACTGGCCCTCTTTCTCTCTCCGCCTGCCACTCTCAACTCCAACATCTTGACGCAGACCAAGTAGCATCACTCTACATTATTTTCATATTGTATTTCGATCACCAAAAATTTCACCATGGACAGAAAATAAAAAGTTAAACTTTAAAGAACAGCATTCATTGGGTGGCATAATTACTTGATGTGAAAACAGCCCATTTAAAAAAAAAATGATTTTTAGTGGTTAAAATACATTTGAATGTGGAAAGGAACAGGCTTTAGATGATGAGATGGTGTGGTACTTATGCATTAGATTCCAAGTGTGAAAGTGCATAAGGGGTGACAGAGTAGTTTGACTGAAGGAAATGGCAGAATGAGATGATGAAATTTGTTTGGAGGATTTTGATTTGATGGTGTGGTGAGTTGAGAAAGGAAAAGGAGAGAGAGAAGAGAGAATTGTGATTCCATTCCATGTCTGTTGGCGGTCAAAGGAGACAAGAAAGGACACATCTGCATCTGTATCTGTATCTACGTGTGTCTGGTTTAGATGTTCTTCTAAGGTATTGCATTTGTATTGTTGCAGTATATGCTAGTCCTCACTTCACTTCTTACACTTTCAACATTCAAACATGTATTATTTTATAGATAAATATATCATCTTTTTGTTTATTTGTTTTATAGAGATGAAGAACTAAATGGATGAAATGTTTCTTGTAACGCTTGAGAACTAAGTTTTGAAAAATGCAAAAATATTGGGACAATCTGTTTTTTTTTTTTTTATTTTTTCACTTTCTTGGCAATTTAGGAGAAAGTATTTTTCTTCCATATAGTGAGACTTGAACACACTTTTCTTTTCTAATTAAAAATAATGTAAAATTTTCTGTATTTTATTATTTTTTAACTTTTCTATATACTGTATATTGTCATTGATTGCACTGCTTGTTTTCATTGACCAGGAAAGAAACTAATTGAGAAGGAGACTAGAGTATAACAGAGTAAATAAATAGTGAAGGAAATGCCAAATTTGGTGTTTTATTTTATTTATAAATATAAATGATAATATGTTAATAAGTGATAATAATATAATGTTATTAAGTTAATATATAAAATAAATTTATATTTATAAAGTGAAATGAATAGAAAAATTAATTATTATTGAATAAAAAAAAAGAAAAATAATTTTATAGAAAATAAATAAAAATAACTATTAACTTTAAAAAGTTTAATAAATAATTATATTATAAAATATATAATAAACATTATGAAATGCGAATACAAAGAGAAAATTCAATTTATATATTATTATAGATATATTTTAAAATATTGATACTTTAATACTGATATTATCCTATTTTATTATTTCAATTGTAAGTGAGAAAAAAAAAACTCTTGATCATAAAATTCCAGGATTGACTCTCAAATGTTAAATAACTAATTCTAATTATGCAAAGTATTTAATTTTTTGTCTTTATTATATTTGATATGTAAAATATATACAAGTTTAAGGGAATAAACCAATGTTGATGTCGAAATTTAATATATTGCTATTTTACGTATATAATTTTATAAATATAGATATTTTGATAATTTTATTATTCAGTAAATTATACTCTATGCATATATTTAATTATTAACGAATTGAAATTGAAACCTATCCTTCTACTAGTATAAATAATAGCATTTTCTCACTGCAACAAATTCAGAATGTAATTATTTATTATAAGTTATCAACTATATTATTTATGCAATAAATTACTACAGTATGGTTCATAATGTTTCTCATTTATCTCTTTACATCACATCAATCATCTTATCTCGTGTCTTATCTTATGTGTCTTTTACCAACATTAATGTTATTTCATATAAACTTTTTCTCCGAATACAACACAAGACGATATTGTAAAAAGTACTTCTTGTCCACACAATAATGTAAGGTATAATTACTTTACCCACTCGTAAAGACAATTAATTTTTAATGGTATAAAATAAAATATGTGTATAATTTACCAGTGTAAAATGTTCAAACTTAATTAATTATCCACATAAGTGCATAAATTAACTATTATAAAAATACAAAAACTTAATTATTCTTTGAATTCCGTTCCTTAAAATTCAGTTGTATTAACACGGAGCTGTGAAATATTTAACTTTCATATCATTTGTTTTGCATTTAACTACATTTTGAAGTAGTACCCTCAAATACCAAGTATTACGTGAAAATTCATTTTAGAATAAGTGTTAAATTAGTTCATAATCAATTAATCGTGTTTTTTAGCAAATAAACACAGTGTTGCTTACATTGTGTGAAACAGAAGTATTTTTTACACGAGTAAGTCCCATATTAAAAATACTTTTAATTTATAAAAAAAAAAATACAAAAGATGAAATACACATGTGTGAACTCATAGCTAATATAAAAGTTACTTTTCTCGATTTCTAAATTTCAAGTAAATGATGCACATCTAATATATAAATTATTTCTACCAAATTTAGAAAAATCAAGTGAAGAATGCACATTTTAAGCTCTAGACAAATCTAAACTTAACACTTTCTGTATATTTAAAAAGGAAATCAACAATGACTAAATTAATTAATTCTAACATTTTAAAAAATTATTCAACTGAATGGGTCAACTTACCTAACCTAAGTTGAAAAATGATTATGTAAAGTTTTCAAAATAAGTTAACTAACTCCACTAAGCTTTGAAACAAAGGCGAACTAAAAAATAAAAAAAGGAGAAAGATCACAACACCCAAAAACCCATGACAGAACAAAAAAGTAATATAAAAAATAACTATCAGTCATACCTAAAAGACCTTCTGGTACAGTTAGAATTTCTTATAGATTAAATTCCTGTAATTTATAATGGTTATATTATATCGTTGCTGGCCAAAAACAAAACTTATAATGCTTATAAATAATGTCTGTTTGATATTATAAACTCATATATAATGAGACCAATTAGTATTCATTATATTCCTTATTTGTTACATTGACTAAATAAAGTTGAGCTCATACTTATATGATTCTTAAAGTTTTCTCTTGCTTAAACCATCACTGCTTACGCTGTTGTCTCAACAATCAAATCAATATTTGAGCAAGTTGAACCTCAAGGGAGAGAACTAACTTATCACTTCACCTAAAATTTAACCACAACTATCTCTTTTCAAAATAAACATTCTCAACTCAAAATAAGCTTCTTTAATTAGTACAATTTATTCAAATTCTCCAACTCTACTTAAACTAAATATTTAACATCATAAATAATTAAACATTTCAAAAATCAATCCACACTAAAATAATTAAAAATATGAACCAAATTCCAAAACAAACATTCTCAATCTAAACTGAAGTTTTACACAAGTTAAATAAAATAATTTGTCTTACCTTTAAATCATGTGTTCTTTATCAACACTACTAAGAACAAAAAAAAAAAAAAAAAGAGTTATGAAAAGTCTTTAACTTGTTCACAGAAGTCCCAACCTGCTATAAAAAAGTCCAGTTTAAGAACCAACCATGTCAATATAGATATAGAGTAGAACACATTAATCTTAGATCCAGCACGCAAAAGACTAACTATACACCTCCTAACAAAAGAATAAAAAATAGAAAGTAGGGATATGATAAAGAAAAACACTTTTAAAAAAAGTTCACCTAAATTTCACTAGATTTTTGGTAATGTAATCTAAATAAAAAGAAAAAAAAAATCTTTATCTTTATTTCTCTCTGTCCCTCATCCTCTCTCTTCTTTCTCAAGTCATTCTCTCTTCTCTTCTACTGTTTTGTCTCTCAACATTCTTTAATTTTACAAGTATATTTTTGACCTGAACCTGTATAACTTACTTTATCCTAAAACATAATTTTTAAATAAGAGAATTTTAGTCGAAGTAATTAAAATTCTTGATTTAATAAAAATTCTTTAAAATCCTCAAATATGTTACACCAGCATACTATTCATTGATTAATACAGATCATGGCTATCAAACCCTACTTTTGTTTTCTTACAAACATTACATTGTTCTCGTATGTTCCACGGAATCTAATAAACTTTCCTACCAAGTTGTCGAAAATTCAAAACAAGACAAAAATAATGTAATTTTTTTATGCAGAACAATATCATTAAATGGACTAACAAAGAATAATCAGACAAAAATATGAACTTCATAGAGCTAAAAATATACTCAAGGAGTCCCCTGTAAAAATTTAATGATGATGCGGTTGAATTCTACAGGCTTTTCAATTTGAGGCACGTGTGCTGCTTCCTTTATCAATTCTAATTTTACATCTTCACCTATCACCCTGCAATACACATCAATTTCTCTTCCATTTCATTTCAACTCATTCCATTAAAACTACATTTCTAAATGGAAAAAAAAAATGGAGTTAGAAATTTAACATACTCTTTAAGTTCATGCGCCAATCGCACCGGAAAAATCCGGTCTTCTTCCCCCCACACTATAAGAACTTCCTGAGAACATGATATCACCAACATCAATCCAGCCACACTAACAACCCAATCAAATACAAATTATTTAAATAAAATTATGAATTCAATCAAAAACCAACATCAACAGTACCTACAGACATAGAATTGTGTTTGGCATAAAGTGAAACGCTAATTCATTTCGTATGTAGAAATTGAAATCGAAAAAGAGCTAAGGAAATGAAAAGTGTGATTGCCTGTTTAAGAGGTGAAACGTTAGAGATTTCTTCCCTGCCGACAGAGATCCCTCTAAGAATCTCCAATTTTCTCTCCTTGTTCTCTCCATACAATTCCTAGAAACAATAAAAGGAAAATGCAGAAACGAAAGGTATAAAAAAAAATGAGAATGAAGAGGGAGAGAGAGATACATGGATGAAGACATTGAGGATAAAATCAGGGACATGTGGAGGCTTGTAGATGGAGAGGGACATCAACTGGCGCATGTGGTGGGGGGAAGAAGGAAACATGAGATCGTCGATGTTGCTCAATTGAGAACTTCGGAGCATTTCTAGGTTGCTACTGGCGGTCATGTTAACGCCGGAGCTGGCAATGACCACTTTCTTGACCCTCCCTTCCCCCAACATCTTGGCCAGATTGTAAGCCACCAAACCTCCATAGCTGGTTCCCACCACGTTCAACGTCTCCACCTCCAACTTATCGAGAAGCGCCCCCACCGACTTCGCCTGAAACAACTCGCTCCTCTCGCTGGAAATGGTGGTGGAGCCTCCGAAGAAAACGAGGTCCGGAACGTAGAGGTTGAAGTGTGGGGCCAGGGATTTGACTTGTCTGCGCCACTGCCACGTGGCCACGGGCCCAAAGCCGTGGATTAGAACCAGAGAGGGCTTCTGGGCCGTTTTGTGTCTTGGGCCCCAGAAGTGCATGGTGGTCTGGTCGTCGAGGACGAGGGCCTGCGACCAGAGGCCCGCCCCGGTGAAGCAGCGTCGGATGTACTTGTTGTACACGCAGGCGAAGTTGAATGAGGAAGGCATGTTGATGAATTTGGTCGGTTCCTCCCTCGTCCGAGATTTCATTGCCATTTATATTAGTTCAAGATTGTGTGCCTGATACATCTTTTTTTTTTTTATTCTCCTTCCTCGTGGCTCCGCTTCATTTTCGGATAACCGTCTTTTCCTCTCCCTTCCTTTCCCGTCAAAATAATCTTCGGAGATCTTTCCCTACCCACTTACTTGTTCCGGATACTTTACCTTGCTCATTCTTCCCTCCACTGTTCTAATTCCGCAACTCAACACTTGAACCAAATCATAATTTTGTAACAATAACATTCAATTCCGACAGCAATTTATTTTTATCATTTTTTAGAAGTTAACTTAGCTTTTTTCCCCTTATATTATTCATTTTATTTTCATTCTTTTATTTATATATATATATATATATATATATATATATATATATTTAACATATATTTTTGTGATTTTATTTTTAAAAAAATCACGTAAAATCATTTAAAATGTGAACCGAAGTGAATGGTTGTATTTGTTGCATGTATTCGTGTAAAAATTTTACGTGCGAAAAGAAAATACAAACTTTCATTTATTTTCTCTGCGAATGGTAATTAATCGCCCTAAATCAAGATAAACGTAGGCATATGTATTATTATTCTTACATGAGAAGTGAGATCAGATGAAAACTAATAGAATGCTCGATAACTTTGCTTCCATAAAAGTATTCTGATTTTTTTTTTCTCTTTTAATTTGATGACTGTCATGTCATTGCCATAATAATACTAATTTTTAATTGAAAAAATTGGTTACCCCCATATTAATATCAACTTCTAATTATTGAAAATAAAATATCAAAATAGAATATGGACATACAGAGAAAACTCGCAAAATATGAATAAGTAAATATATTTTCGCAATTAAAATTTTGAAACGTCTAATAATCACTATTAAAAAAAACTCATTTCTTGTAAATTATATTTTTAAAAAAAATTATAAAAAAATTTATAAATTTGTTATTAAATTATTATAATAAATTGTTATCAATTTTTAAAAAATTATTTTTGTATAAAATATTTCTCACAAAATTTTGTAAAATATATTTACGAATTTTATAATTTTGTATAAAATAGTTATTTACCTGTCAATTGAAATTTACAGGAAAAAAATGACAATTTTTTTTGTTATAATATGAAAAATTATTATAGTAAATGAAATGACAGATAATGTGAGACATCATACTACTAAGTCACATTATGCTAAAAAGTCAATTAATCATCTGTAAAATTTCTAATATATAACTCCTCTCAATAATAGCATGTTTATAGTATGAAATAAATAAAAAAATCATTATCATTATTATTTTAGTTTTCTCGTAAATGACATGTTTTTTTTATTCTATTTCTTATGAATAATATTTTCTTAATTTTAATTTTAGATATCATTATAAAGTTTATAACTGTGATAACATCTAAAAAAGTCAACTTAAAACTAAAAGAAAAAAATTAAGTAAAGGAAAATATTTTTTGACTACTAACTTTTGATAATTTTTTCTTATAAGCTTAAGTGACATCTTTTAAGTAATTTTTTATTTTTTCATTTTTTATATTTTAAAATTATTTAGAATATGACATCTCATGTTATAAGAGAAAATTATTAAAATTTAATAGTCAAAATAACATTGTCCATGAGTAAAACCACACAAGATATATTACTCAAAAGTTATTTCGATCATCGAAGCACGGTCCAAACTTTTTCTCCAAATGCCTAAATCTATGATTCATTAACACGATTGATTGTTTCTCTCCATAATTTAGTAGTGAAGCCACGAGGTGAACAAATAACTGCGTGACACTCCTTGAGAAGTATGAGTTTGTACAAATACTAGATTTTTTTTTTATCTAAAATAAAGATATTAAAATATTAGTAACCAAAAAGTTGTCCTAATGATTTTGAAGGAAATTATTTTAAAAATCAATATATTTCCATGCGTAATAATTTGTGAATAGACATAAAAATTATTGTAACGCTTTTAAAGTATTTTAGTTAATAATAGAAAGTGTTAAAAATAAAACTTAATCCTAGTTTATATATTTTAATTAAATACCATATTATGTCTGAAAAAACATAATGGTATAATTAATTATTAAAATTGAAGTAGACAAAGCATGGATTTAATGTACTTTGCAGTGGTAATGAAAAAATTACTCAAGAATGCGCTTGCAAAAAATTAAGGAGAATTTTGTTGAATTCTCTTGGCTTCTCCATTTGAGGCACATGGGATGCCTCCTTAATCAACTCCAATCGAGCCTTCTTACCGATTATCCTGCAATATGTTAATTAAAATACCACAATTAGCTTCAGAGACAGAATATCTCACCTTTTAACAATCTACTGATTGAAATTGGAACAAGAGAAGAAGAAAAAATTGAAGTAAAAGAAGCAAAAAATTCATACTCTTTCAGTTCGTGCGCCATTTGCACCGGAAATATTTGGTCTTGTTCCCCCCACACAATGAGAACCTCCTGAGTGTAACTAATATAGATCACAATCGAATATAGGTGTGTGAACTCTAAGCATATCAATATACACCATGCTTACTTGTTCAAGAGGTGAAAGTGTTGTAGTATCATCCTTTCCGATCGTTAATCCTTTCAGAAGCTCCTTTTTCTCCTTCCGATTATCGCTGTATAGTTTCTACAAAGCGTCAAAACGTAAATATAAAAAAATTATTTTCATAGGAATTGAACTGAGATGAGATTGGTTGGCGTGGATTGTTAAGTTACAGTGATTGATCGGTGTTGTTGGTTGGAAAGCAGAAGAAAACTGTTTGAGAAGAGAGAGAGAGAGAGAGAGAGAGAGAGAGAGAGAGAGAGAGAGAAAAGATACATGTAAGAAGTCGTTGAGAAAAAAATGGGGGAGGAATTGCGGAGATTTGTTGATGGAGAGCGACATCAGTTTTCGCAGTTGTTGTGGTGTGGAAGGTAACATGAGGTCTTCTATTTTCTCCAATTCAGCCCTCTGCACCAAAGCCACGTTGTTGCTCCTTTTCATGTTAACACCGGAGCTAGCAATAACCACTTTCTCAACCCTCTCTTCCCCGAACATCTTCGCCAAATTGTAAGCCACCATGCCGCCATAGCTCGTTCCCACCACCTGAAACTTCTCCACCTTCAGTTTATCTAGAAGCTTCCCCACCGACGCTGCCTGAAACGTTTCGCTCCTTTCGCTCGATGTGCTGCTGGACCCTCCGAAGAATATCAGGTCCGGAACGTACACGTTGAAGTGAGGGGCCAAGAATTGGACCTGTTGGCGCCACTGCCATATGGCCGCAGGCCCAAACCCGTGGATCAGAACCACGGCAGGCTTTTGGGCCGTTCGATTGGTGGGGGCCCAGAAGTGAACCGTGGTTTGGTGATCGACGTCCAGCGTGTACGAGGAGAGCCCCGCGGCCGTGAAGCAGCGGCGGAGGTAGAGGCCGTAGGCGGAGACGGGGCTCAGAAATGAGGGAAGCATCTTAAACTGAAAACTGGTACCTGGTGGTTGGCGATTGCAACTAAAAGTTAGTATTTATGGATTGGATTATGTGAGAGAAAGATTGTGCTGTGCTTTATTTTCTTTTCTCTGGTGGGTGTATGAGTATGTATGACTCAGCTTATTATTTATGAGACGGTAAACATATTAGGGTTCAGAGAAAAAAGAAGATGAGAGTTATTATGCTGTTATTTTGGACTGTAGAGAGGAAAATTTTACGAATGGGACGCTTTTCTTCTTGCTCGCATTGACTAAAAGAACATGTCGTTCTCGATGCGTGTTTCTTTATTGTAAACTACTTTCGCGATTATATCATTAACAATAATTATATTTGATATGCATGTACGATCCAAATCTTGAATTAACTATAATGATACGGGGAAAATGGTTTTTGGATCACGGAGACTGATTGCAAGCATGCGTGGAATAAATAAAAGATGAATTTTCAACTGGTTTTTTATTTTGCATGGAATTTGAGGTAAGTGTGATGAAAAGTAAGAAAAGAAAAAAGGTGAATGTTATAAGTAGTAAGTTATTTATTGAAAGATGAATGAATGTGAGAAAAGACCCCATCCAGAAACTCCCTCACCAAACACCCGGATTTATAGCTCATTCAAATTGTGGTGGGCGCGTTTATTATGAGATCAAATTTTAGCAAAAACGTATTTTTTAAAACTGTTCAATTTAGTCCTCCACAAGGTCTTACTCACATTAAATATTTCAAAGGAGTAGTGAGCTGTCACTTAACTTCACAAAAGTAAAACTGAGTGCTAATTAATTCCCATCAACTAAAAATCTGACACCACACACCTTATTATAGGTACCGATTTTTTATATTTTTTATAAATATAAGAATATTTAGAGTGTGAAAAAGGTTATATACTCGATTTGAATAATATAGATGTACATAAATATCCTATTTAACATGCATACATGACTTGACCAATAATTTTTTGGAGTAAAAATAATATACTTAAAATTTATATTTTTAATTATTTTTACTAATACAATAAATTAATATATAATTTAGTATAATTTTAACTAGAAAACAAATCACACATATCTAAAATATTGTTATTTCAAATTTTTGAACTCATCAATAATTAAATCAGAACTAAAATTTTCAGTTATTTTTTTTCAACTTAAATATGAAAATATTTTCATAGAATTAATATGAAATTTCTCACCTTTAATTTATTGAACATTAAGAAAAGACTCGTATAGTTGAATGATATAATCATCAGTATTATTTTTCAGGATATGTAAATAAGTTAAATTTGTCTTATTTTTATTTACACAAATAGCTTCCCCTTTATCACTTTTAAAAATGAATCTATTATTTTATTTTTCATCAATATTTATCACAATGTAATAAAAAATTAGAGTTCTTAAGAAAAGTTTAAAATAAAAAAAATAAGTTAGCACAATTTAATAAAAAATTGAGAGTTCCTAATAAAGAATCTATGATAATCAAGCAACAATTAAAAGTTGGTTATGAAACAACACATAGTACATTAACTATTAAAAAATATGCTAACTATTAAATAAATATTTCATGATCAAGTGAGACTAAGAAATTACCTTTTTTTTTCTTCAATAATGGAAGAGAACAAATGAAACAAACGAAAGAAAAAATAATGATTGTGTGTCCAACTGTTTTTTCTTAAAAAAAAAACATGTGAGAATGAGAGAAAACTCAAAAAGACAATAAAAAAGAAAATAAATATATCTTAATAAATTTTTTTTTTTAATATATTTGATTTTATATTTTATTATTCATTATTATTAAATATTATGCTTTATAAAAAAAACAAAAAAACACCTAATTTAATAACCACCAATTTTGAATATAAATTGCATATAATTAAAAAAATTTGAAAAAAAATTTAAACTTTTTAAGTTACATATAATATAAAAAAATAATAAAAAACGGGAGCCATGACCACCTCCTGCCCTTTAGAAACTCCGTCATTGCATACATGAATTTAAAAGATTTAACAAGAATTATATAAAATATAATTAATTACCATTAATGTTAAATCAGCTGGTGATTCTTTTATGAGATTCTCATTACTTTATTTAATGTTGATGTTTCTTTTCCTTATTAGCCAAGGTCCTTGCTACAACCAAGTTGCTTCTTGCTTCTCCAACATTAAACTTGGCCACATTATTATCTTAGACACTTTGAATCAATTCTAGTACTTATGTTTATCACGGTTCATGTTGGTTATCCCATACAAGTATGTTCAGTGAATTCCTTCACGTAGTCATGAATCCTTGCATCAATTGTTTTCTAAATGTTACTTGCAATTGTTGAGAATATAGACCTACATAAAACTTATCAGACCCAAACAAAACAAGATTTTTTGTGTATATGATTATATGATTTTCATAGAAAGATTTCTTTTTTATATTTTTGTCAATATTTTACAAATACTATTTGTCATTTTGAAGTTTTGAAGAAAGATAAATAAAATAGTAGTAAAACAGAAATAACAAACTTTATTAGGCATCTGCCACCAAAAGACAATAATCTATTGTCTAAGCAACTTGCTATCTACTTTATCCAACCCTTCCCGTCATAATTTTTTGTGTTCTTAGGTTGTCTAATATAGAAATTTCGAGATACTTTAAAGGAATTTTCATATAACTACAATTTAGAATCATAGAGAAATTTTTCATTACTTTCCTCTCTATATTCAATCATTTAAAATAATGATTTTATAAGAAAAGAAAAGGTTATACCCTTTCGTGCTCAAAGAGGAGTGCAAGAGTAATAGAAGGGGAGTGCGAATAGCATGGACCTGTTTAATAAATAGATCAAAGAAGCCCGTATAGTGGCTGGGCCAGAAGAAGAATATAGTTTGCAGGCTATTTTCTCCTGCACCCCACAATTCTAGGAAAAGACATAACACCCACCCTTCACCATTATACACCACTGTTACCGCCACCACACCGATGCCCCCAAGGAAGAAAAAGAGAGAAAGAACGCTGCATAGAAAAAAAAAAAAAAAAAGACCTATTCTTGAAATATTTTTCCCAAACATATTTTATTTGTTCCGGAAAGGTTTTTTCAGAATATATTTCATAAATTGGTATTCCGGATAATTCATTATACGGAATATATTTTACGAAGGTTTCAAAAAATTCTTTTTAAAAATTCCATTCCAGAACACATTTATATGTTTTGAAAATTTTGTTTCAGAAATCATATTTTGAAAATTTAAGGCAACATGAACTTTTATTCTGCAGAAGTTGAGTCTGTGGAATGAGCCAACGTTGGTTTTAACTTTTTAACTTACCTACTACAATCCCTAATACAACTCATTACCCTGATAATGACCTCCATAATGTTCAGTATCTGAAGTTTAACATGTACCGGAACTCTGGTTGCTGACTTGAGTGTTTTCAAAGTTATTGTATCTTTCATACTGAACACAAGTTTACACAATTAAAGTATATATATAACTTTTTCCTCTCTCTTATTTTGGTCATACTTATGGTCTTTAAGCACTTGGAAAGGGCAATTCAATTGTCAAAGAATGATGCAACGATTATCCTAATAACTTGTGTAGAGTTTTGGCATATTTTCCACTGGAGATAGAAGTGGTTAATGGTTAGATTGATTGGTTCACCCTTTCTCTTTGACCTTTGTGAAGGCTACCTATGCTTTTGTTTTTCTTTTGGTCTATTTTTCCCTTTCGAATTTTAAAATATCTCAAACCTTTTGAAGTTTTTCGTCGTTATTTCTGAAACCGAGGCTTAGACCAAGGAGCAGATGTATTTGATGGATTTATTAGGATTCTATGAATACCAAATTCTTAGTATCCTCGGTCAGGAAGCTATCCTTTATGACCACATTAAAAATTGCAAAGGAGAGTCTGATTGTCGGGCTGCCATGTTTGAAGTTGACATCTTAACAACAACAATAGAGAAAAGTGTGACCTACCAGAAACTGGGAAATATATCAATTGAATAAACAAAGAAAACCGTCCAGTGTGCACTAAAAGATTTGATAATATGGAATTGTTGGTTTTGCACCTGGCAGATTATGTCAAATTCTAAGACCTTCACTGGAATGTTCATCAACAGCTATACAAAAATAAGTGTATGACTAAATCGCTATAGAGACAAAATCGAGATTGCATACATGTTTGTAAGGGGTTGGAGAAGTGTTGGGTAACATTAGTCGAGTTTCTTGACATCTAATCAATTGAACATAGGACAACAATTATAATTATGGCATAAAAATATTGTAACACCAAATAAAATATAAGTCATTCATGCATGTAGTATTACTCTGCCAAGTGGGATTATGGCATCCCAATTCAGGAAGAGGTCTAGAAGTCAAGGAATCTTTCTATGTTTTTTTTTTTTTTTTTTAAGGGTAGTTAGGACTTGGGAGAATGTATGTGCAATAAATTTCTCACCCTTCGTATATTTTTTTAGTATCATCAGTTAAGTCATTTTCTATGTTGTCTTTATAATTCCCTAGATTTAAGAGCAGAGGGAGTGGTTTTGTTCAGAGTACTGCACATACATACACTCATACTGGTTTTTCTAAATGAGTTCTAAAAAGATTACATGGAAGTCTATTGTGTTGATCTTAAACTGTTACAAGACTCAAAGTTCCTTACAGGAATCAGAGGAACAGGTTTTGAAACGAGGTTCTTTCCAAAGGTTGTGCCTTTCGGATATAAGCATTCCTAGCTCCCCTCAGGCCATTGAAGATCTTTCCATTTCCCTTGTTGGCCCAAAGCTTTACACATTCACCCTAGAGGAGCTAAGGGAAGCAACACATAGTTTCTCATGGAGTAATCTTCTTGGTGAAGGAGGGTTCGGACCCGTGTACAAAGGTTTTGTTGATGACAAACTCAGACCTGGTTTGAAGGCTCAGTCTGTAGCAGTGAAACAACTCAACTTGGATGGCTTCCAAGGTCATAGGGAGTGGCTGGTTAGTCTGTTTGCATTTTTTTCTTCAACGCATTCTAATATAGTCGTAAATCAATTTAAAAAATACTAGTCCAATGAATAAAATCTGGCTAATGAAACATGGTTGAAGAATATCTGACACTAGCTTGGCACATGTTTTCTTTTATAGGCAGAGATTATATTTCTTGGACAGCTGAGGCATCCACATCTTGTTAAGTTAATTGGCTACTGTTGTGAGGAGGAACACAGGCTTCTTGTGTATGAGTACATGGCTAGAGGCAGCTTGGAGAATCAACTTTTCAGAAGTATGTAATGGTGTTTTTCTCTTTCTTTTCCCCATCAAAGAAGGAGTGAAATCAAGTAGAAAGTCACTGGTTTTTCTCTGTGTGAGTATTCTGATTGATTCAGTGGTATATATAAACTAAGGCTAAGTTTTGTTCTAATTCAAGCAGGATACTCTGCTGCCTTGCCATGGTCAACCAGGATGAAGATTGCATTGGGTGCAGCTAAGGGTCTGGCTTTCCTTCACGAAGCAGATAAACCTGTAATATACAGAGATTTCAAAACTTCAAATATCTTACTTGACTCGGTATGTTCAATATCTTTTCTGAAGGATGAATAGAAATCTTTTAGTCCATCTTCCTGTATGCAACAATAAGTTTTTACAGTATATATGATTATTTGTTTTATGCTAGAATTTAATGTTGATTCGCTCTCTATCTAATCAGAAAAACTTCTAGAACTTTAAAAATATATTATGAAAGTTAACAATTTTCAATTGTATGAAAAATCATAGTTGAAAGACAAATTCTTTATTTTATCTTTACAAATCCAGGATTACACGGCTAAATTATCAGATCTTGGGCTAGCAAAAGATGGTCCTGAAGGGGAAGACACACATGTAACAACAACATGCATAATGGGAACCCGAGGCTATGCTGCCCCTGAGTACATCATGTCAGGTATTATATATAATGATAAGATGTTATTAACTTTTCCTTTTGTGGTAACTTGATTAATTTCTGAGGCTCAAAGATCTTTCAAACTCAGTGATTTTTGTTTTTGTTTCCCAAGAATCGTATGAGTAATTGATTGTCTGACCGCAGGTCATCTTTCAACCAAGAGTGATGTGTATAGCTATGGAGTGGTTTTGTTGGAATTGCTTACAGGAAGAAGGGTAGTGGATAAGTGCCGACCCAATAGAGAACGAAGCCTTGTGGAATGGGCAAGGCCTCTTTTGAGAGACCAAAAAAAGCTGCACCATATCATAGACCCTAGATTAGAAGGGCAGTTTCCTACGAAAGGAGCTTTGAAGGTTGCTGCATTGACCTATAAATGTTTAAGCCACCACCCCTATCCAAGGCCAACTATGAGTGATGTGGTTAAGATACTAGAGTCTCTTCAGGATTTTGACGATGTGATCATAGGACCATTTGTGTATGTAGCAGTGAGTGAAAGTAGCCAATGAGATGCTACTGTCAAAGGGCATGAAGGAGTTCTTGGTCTGTGTTAACACCAGCTCATCAGCAACAGCAACGTAGATAAAATATAGTAGATAGCAAAACAAATGAAGGAATAGTTGATGAAAATCTTGTTTTTGCCATTTTTAGTTAGTAAGGCATGGTCTACAAACAAGCAAAGTGTAGTTAACTATCTAGTAGCGTCTGATTCTGTCAGAATTAGAGAGCTTTAAAGTGACAAGAGTATGGAGTTTGTTTGAGGTGAAATGTGTATAATACATAAGTTATCAGAAATGCTGACTCTGATGCTCAGATTTGAATGGATGCAACAAGTATTTAATGGGGGTGTATGTATTTGTTCAGGCATTACTACTTACTACTGTTTCTGCACAATGTTATGACAGATGATGATGATGATGATGATGAAGAAAAACACAATAATATAGAAAAGTATTGTTTTTAAATTAAAGAAATGCTCAATCCCTGAAACATAAGGAGAAAGATCCCTCTATTAATCACGCAATGAAATGGAGGCAAACATGCGAGCAGATCAAGATTTTGCTACATATAAAAGATGGATAACACATCGACAATTGTTTAGTCGACAACTTCATACATATCTGTCGACGCGTTAAGAATGAAAAACAAATTTTGTTTATATAATCCAATTGTTTTTAAATCTGTCAACTAATTTTATAAAGAGGTTCTTCGTTATAAAGTAGTAGTGTTTTTACGCTGGTATTGGTAGTTCTTGGCCCACCACAAGATATTCAAGCCAAGGTGTTTTAGCCTGTGCTATGGTGTTGATATTTGCATGGGATTTGATCTCTGATTCCCAAAGAAAAAAACAGGCACCTAAAGTTAAGGCTACTGCAATAGCCACATATCCACTTATGCAACGAATCTTCTGCCTATTTTTAAGCTTTTTCCAACAGACAAAAAAGGAACCTGACAAAAACTGTTCGAGATTAAGTAATCCATTTTTTCAGCCTTGTTCATCTAATTCCTTTCCTTCATAGTTTCAACTCTACCAAAAATTATATAACTACAAAAACTCAAGAAATCATTTTTCTCACAACCGATTTGTCTGGGAATAAAAAGCTGCCACAAAATATATTAAACTTTAGAATCAATCCAGGGTTCCCACCTCCCATGATCACAATTACCAATAATTACAATTCATTACACATCCATAATCAATAGGGCTAAATTAAAATAGGGAATAATAAACAACAAGTACGATATTCAGCAGAGAAGATCGAAAGATTTAAAAGTGACTAAATTTAAGCACAGGCGCAAGAAGTGTCAGCAATAATGGAATCTTCACCCTCGTTTCTGAAGAAAAAGTAACCAACAGCGAGACCCACAACAATGGCAACGAAGACCCCTCCGTTGAAGGACATAACCGACAACATCAACAAATACCCGATGGCCGAGCTCAGCCCAAAGAGAAACGCCCCGGCGACCTTCACCCCCAACTTGGCGCCGTTTCCGGTGAGCTTCCGCTGCAACAGAGGGGTCTGGATCTCCGCCGGGAAGGGCTTTCCGGCACCGATGAGCTTGAGGCGAATTCTGCGATTCTCAATGAACTGGTAGAAAGCGGAAACGACCAGACATGCAAGAAGGGTAAGGAGATAATCGGTCCAATCCTGGGTCTTCCAGGAATCGATCAGGAGATTGACCTTCCGGCTCCAGTAAAAGGTCATGTGCATCATCTTCGCCGGCGATTTTTTAATTCAAGGGTTTGCAAGAAGATGAAGTGTTCAACTATTCAAACAACAACAACAAATTTAATAAGGCTTATGCAATGCAGCTACTTGCCTTGGATCCTTGCTTCCTTGTAAAGTTTTTTTTTTTTTTGACAACTCTTCCAATTCCCAAAATGACCTCAATAGCTGTCTTGTTCTCCTTATCCTTTTTATCTGTCTGTCAAATGTTTTTTTGAATCCTAGGCAGTTTTTTTGTTCTCACTTCTTCTTTTTTTGTCTTTTATTTTTTACTTAAAATATTTTTTTAAAAATTTAAATTGAAATAAATGATTGTGTTAATCAGGTTTCTTATACTAACAGTCAAAGGAAAAGGTTAAGTTCTGAATCTCATCATTTTCATTGGACGATATGTCCGAGATGGGTTCCGTGTTCCATGTTCCAAGGTTATTTGTGGAATTTCAAACAAACAAAATTCGTAGTACATAAATAAAATGAAACAACCTTGTACTACACAAAATAACCATCTAATGGAAGTTCAAATCATTGAGATTTAGGAAAAATTATTTAACTCTTGGAGTGCAATAGTAAAATTATTTTTGTACCTTTTATGAGTACTTATAAAAGTACAATAATATCTCATTTTAAATGATAACAAAGAGTATCTTGTTTTAAAAATGTATTATGATAGTTTATTTTTGAAGTGTGATTTATAATATTTTCAGCTAAATTATAGGTTATATTCTTTAAGCAAGTAAAACGCTCAGTATTTTAAAAGATAAATAAATATTCAATTTTTTTATCATTAACAAAATTATATGATCTATAATACAAATAGAATGATCATTTCACTATAATTATTATTTAAATAAATGATTGTGAAAATTATAAATAAATACGTACACATCTATAATAAATCATATAATTGTATTAAAGTCTCAACTAGTTATTATCATTTATATATATATATATATATATATATATATATATATATATATATATATATTTATTTCAATGATATACTCAACTAGTTTTATTTAATTATTTTCTAAAATTAATCTGCCATATTAATTATTCGTTAATACAGTAAGTTAGAGTAAGCAATTCAAATCCATCACATATTTTCCCCTTTCCATTTTATTCATAAACACCTAATATTTAGGTTGTGATTTATTTTGCTTTAATGAGTGAAAGAATTTAATATAAAAATCTTCTTGAGTACATGTAAATCTAGAATTTTTATATTTTTAAAGAAAGTATAGTTTTCTTAAAAAGTACATAATTGTAATTGTTATCGGAGTACATTTTAAATTCAGAATAAATCTCTTTTTTGTTTGTTTACGATCAATGTATCATTAATAGATACATATATACCCAAGAAAGCAGACCATTATTGATGCAGAAAATGGGTAACAAAACTCAAAAAACTTTTAATATGATAGCAATTTTCTATTGTTTTCTTAATGAGCCAAAGACATTATTAATAGTGCATGTTCCCACATCGGCAAACCATTATTGATGCCGCAAAAACTAACAAAGCAAAACAAATGGGTTTGTCAATTCCAAAAACACATTAAAAGATCTCAACTTTTTCGAATTCTACCGTGTGCACAATGCCGAACAGAAGAAGGGGACGAACAGAGTACAGAAAACATTGCAGGGTTCTAACGTTTGATTATTTTTTTCAGCAAGTTCTTGCACTTTCCAACATTTTCCGACCTGTAATACAGGTAGTGGGCCTATGAAGTAAATGTTCTTTCTGAAAACTCATTGACTCACTGTGCATAAGGACCCGTCTTTCATGTCCTAATAAAAAATCTGCATTTCCCTTTCCCATGGATTAGACCATACCAGCAGAGGTGCCCTGAGACCCGACACTCAAGATATTTATCATGCCTTACCAAATCTAGCAATACCAAACACAACTTGTAAAAACATTGATTTGTTCCTGCCACTATGCTGTAACTATTAGAGCACTGAGAATGCGCGGAAATTCTCAAAGGCAAGCAATGACAGTACAGAACAGTGAAAAGAAAGAATGATGGTTAAAATTTAGTATATTCTAAGTCTGACATTTTTTAATGGTGATACTAGAATAGTCCGAAGAAGATGCATAACATAACTGTTTCGAAAGTAAAACGAAAAAGGTAGTAGTTATTGGCATCTGACCTTCAGAACACAGAAAAATCATTATAAAAAGTCGCATAAACATTTAAGAAAAGTAAAAAGGGAAAATATCAGAAATTGTGCAACTTAGTTTAAACATTGAAGAACAGTGTCATACTTGGTCTAAACTGGGTCAACCATAGATAGACAGAAACAAAGAAAGGAAAATTCATGACATTTAGACTGAAGTCAAGGAAGGAGGAAAACTCCTGCCAAATCATCCGTTCAGTTCAAAAATGTCACAAAACAGAAACAGAACATACAGATTATTCAACCTAAGCAACAAGGTGACAGAGAAATACAAAATTAAACATTACTAAATTAACCAAGTAACTAAAATTTTTCCCTGCATGCACCAAGTCAGCAGTTACTACTCACTGGTGATGATCTCCTGTGAGTCTCCCTTAGAGGATCCGGCTGAAAAACATGTGTGGGAACTGGCTTGTGGCGAACAGGTCAAAGCATCCTTCCTCGGAGAATCCAAAGATCGAAAAAGAAGGTGTTTCATTGCATGAATCAGGTCTTGGGTGGGTTTTTTGGGAGGACTAGAAGTGAAAGATCTGAACTTCATGTGGCGCTTCAGTGCTTCATCGGTGTTAACATCATCATCTTTCAACTTCAAACCCTCTTCCTTCACTGCTTCAGCACACAGTCCACAAATCCAACGACCCTGATACCTCTCCCTCACGCGGTCAATGTAATGCGCAGTGCAATCCTCCGTCAGCCCGCAGCAGTAGCACGTCACCGAACACACTTCCGCCTCCATCACCGTCGCAGCAGTCTTCTCTGTCGCCATCATCACCCTGAGCCACATCAATTTGAAAAGAAAAAAACACAACCAGAGTTAGACCACAAAATGTTCAAACTTTGAACTGAAAATTCAGTATTAATGGTAGTAATTTAGGAGGCCGAAAGAATACTAATTAGGGTCTTCAGATTCAAGAGGCAGTGCATTACCCAGTTGTGGACAATGCAAGTAGGTGGGGGGCAGAATTGAAATCACAGATAAACTGAAATGATAGTAGTGGTGTGTGTTTATATATTCCAGTGAGGAATTATCTCTCCTTCTCCCACTGAATTTCGCCACCGAAGAGCGGAACCCGAAATGAAGTATGGTGCATCTCAGAGCCTTAATTGGCTCCACGGCGAATCGAATCTAACGTAAGAAAATGCTCACTTTCTGCTCTTTCATCTAGATCTGTGTATCTGTTTGTAGTGTTGTCTTTGCCTTGGCGCTCAGAACATAGCAGTGCAGAGTGTGGATAGGTAGATTGAATGGTGATAAGTACTACTATCTATCTAAAACGCATCTTTGTTCTTAACTTGTGTGTTTATTTATATTAGTACTAAATTGTTATCGTTTGCAATGTTTAAACCTAAATCTCAAAAGATTAGGTTTCTACCCCCAATCATTGGCAACTTTGTGACAGAGCAAAGTAATTTGTAGATAAAGTTCGGATCTGAACCAGGTAATGTTTTTTTTTTTTCACTGTGGTGGTTGCGCCGGAGAAAAAGAAAAGAACCGGGCACGACGTGGGACTATGGGATTGGGTAATGACGAGGTTTGGCTGTGGGGTATGTGAGACAATAGATGTGGGGTTCTTGGGAGTTGGGAGCCAAGGTGGGAGAGCATATTATTGAAATTGCCAGCTGTCATGACAACTACCTTTCTGACTACATTGAACACGTGAAATCCACAAATAATTCTTCTCACATTTTTAATAAAAATATATTTTATTCTTCTCAAATTTTAATTTTTTTAATTTATTTTTTAATAATAAAAAAGTATAAGATTAAATATGTCTTTTATTATCAATTATTATAAAAATAGTTATGTTTTTTAAACTAAATTATGTTTAATTTTTATATTTTATAAAGTTGTATAAAATATTTATCTAACAAATATATGAAATGTTTTTCGTATAACAAATAGTTATATATTAGATTATAATAAAATTATTGAAGAAATGTTTTACATTATTTTTGTAAGGTATAACAAACAAAAATTTAATAGTTTAATTCAGATATAAAATATAAATAAATGGTTGATAAATTTTAGAATATCAACATAATATATATCACATATCCAATTTCATAGTGTTATCTACCATAAATTATTTAAAAATATATTTTTTATAATAATTTAATAATAAAATATATTTAATTCATATATATATATATAATTTTTTTTAATTATAGTTATTTAAAATTTTTTACTTAAAATAACGTGTATATATATATATATAATATTTTTTTAATTTTTAAAATAAACTTATTTAGATTTAAAATAATTAATAGATTCGTATAAAAGAGAGTATACATGTTTTCACTTCACTGCTGTAGGATGATACCAATTTGTCTATGTTAATAATAAACTGGGTGGAAAGTATCAACATTTCAAGATTACAATAATCAGGAAAAATAATGTCAATTAAAAAATAAACTTATTATTGAAATAATGTGTGTAAATATAAACCTTTAATATATTTTCAAACAATTCTTATTATTTTTTTTAAAATATAAATCTTATTTTAACTTATGGTTACCAAAACTCTTGTTTTAATTATACTTTTATATTAGTATGTTTAAGTAAGTGATTAAAAGAGGGAAAAATTTTAAAAAGTGTATTTTTTAAAACTTTTTAATTGTATTATTATAAATTTATGAAAAAAAAATTATAATCTTCAGTTAGTGTCTTTGAAATTAGCTGACCTTGAAGCAAAATACAAGGGTCTTATTATTCGGCCTCTTTATGGCATTGATTGGTTAAAACAAGAATGTTGAATTAAAAAATATATAGGAATGGTTGTATTTGTTGTTGTATTTTAATGAAAACCTTTTTTTTTATAATTTCTTAATCAAATCCTTGTTGTTCGCATTTATCACGTAGAAACCGATATATGCATGCAGTTCATCATGAATTGAATACTTTTGAAATAGATCGAACCATTCTATAATTTATTACAAAATTATATGATACTTTCAATCAATTAAATTGTGTTGACTATATGTTTAATGTGTAAACCCAGTTGCAATATCTACATTTTCCTTCTTCTTCTTTATTTTTTCATTAACAAAAATGTTTTTACTAAAACTCATTGTTGTGCAATTAAACAAAGTTGTTCCTAATACATTGATAAACAAAATCACGTATTTTGTCATAAAAATCTTATTCTAGAAAACGTATTTCGAAATAGTTACATATTATTATTCACGATATTTTAACTCGTGTTCTTTCTTTATTAGCAAAAAATAATATATGTATTTGTATAAAAAAGAAATACTGAGTTTTTTAGGCTATGTTTCCTTAATACAAAAATATTTATCTATTATAAATATCAAGTCCAAAGTTTGACTTTGTAATTAAGGGTACTCTAATAAATTTATAATATATTGTTCAGTCTTTCTACATTTGTTCTATATTTGATCTTGTTGGTATTTCCAGATTATCTGTTAAGGGTTGTATGAGACAAAATTTTTCTTTGATGTCCTGCATAGACAGAAAAAATACTAGGCTAAAAGTCTGACATGGTTAGGTTGTCTTGAGAAGGGACAAAATACTTTATACACATTTATTGCTTCCTTATCCAGTCATTTATTTCTGATTGTGGTTATATTTGTAAGTAACAAAATGAATGCACTGAATTAGGTAAAGAATCCAAATTGAATAAGAAAAATTAGTGTTACCAATTTTATTTTTCATCAAAACTCAAACATTTAATTGTGTTAAAGTAAATATTTCTTCTACATCTACTTTTTCTTGCCTAAACATAATTTTGTTCCCATGATCTCATATGTTCCTTGTAATTGAAACTCATACACCCCCTCCATAATTGATTTTCTTTACTATTAAGGATCAATAAATCAAATTGTTGATTATAATGCACCGTTCTCACTTCCACGCACCTGTTAAACATGTTCCAAATCTTTTTTGTTATATTGCAAGTGATGAATAAGTGTATATTAGTCTTCTCTTATAGCCCACATAATACACAGAAAACATCACTTAATTATACTCATCTCCTCCTAAGATTTATCTTTGTAGGCATCTCATTATGATTACCCTCCAAGCCAAGAATTGTGCAGAGGGAGCTACCTTTACGGTCCATAACATACTATACAAACTAGAGTTTTTCGTACTAAATTTTTTTTTATATTTTTGAATACCCAAATTTAACAGTATATTTACATTCTTCATCTTTCCAAAACCAAAAATCCACACTCTTCTTATTTTAATTTGTGTTTAATATCCGTATTTCACACATATCCATATTAGATATTTCAGAATATTTTACTGATACTTATCAATGAAGTATCTAATATATAAACCGGTAATATTTTTATGATGAATAATTTATAAAATTTTATGATGAAAACGTTTGATATATTTAATTTTAATTTAGACACACGGTAGTATATATTTATCATATTTTTTAAAATTTATACACATTTTTTCAACATATATAGATCACATATCACGTATTTTATTATTTTTAAAATAGATATATCAGTGTATTAAATACGCATGGTATTTGATGCATATATCATATTTCTATATCATAAGTAAAACATGATAACTAACTTACAAAATTCACAGAAGATATGTAATATGAAGTTAGTCGTAGGAAAACATAGATAACAATAAAATTAATTTAAAACAGATTTATTAATTCAATAGTAATTAATGAAAAGTAATATTAAAATTACCCTTATAATACAGCTAAGCTGAGTTAAAAAATCAAATAATACTTGTTTAAAATAACACTAAATGGAAAGTCTGCGGAGAATCGTCACTTTGATTACAAATTTAAAAATTACTTTAATATTAATAAGACGTCCTTGAAATATAAATTTAACGTTTTTGTCTCTAAATTGATTCAACTATAAATTTTAATGATTATAAACCTTGAATTTGATATATAAATTACTGTTCATATATTATTAAGATAAACAAAATAATTGAGAATTGGACAAGACTCGTATAAATCCAAAATTAGTTGAAAAAAAATGATAATGTCATTTTCTTCAATGAACCAAACATCCACCTCTATCATATATGAAGTTAATTGCTTATTAATTGATTTTATTCGTATGTATCATAAACTATAGGGTTTTTTTTTTTTTAAATTATCAATTTTACATAGAATTTTACTAATTGAATTTATTAAATATATTTATTTAATACTTTTTACCACCTTAGTAATTAACTTTTCAGCCTTTTGTACAGGGAAAATGGTAATTAGTATTAAATTTATTGTTGAAATATTGTCCACGGATATAATCTGGGAGGCCACAACCTATTTCTTAAATTTACCCGTTTTTTAAAACTTTATCATGTTTTTTTCTTACTAATAATATGCATTATGTTTTCTTACTAGAATAATCTTTGTACCATGTAACATCAATGGTGCTTATAAACAAAATTAATATTGTTGTTGAATAAAAACAAATTGTTGGCTGGGAGTTCTGATCAACCTCAGTCTCTTTCAAAAAGTTTTGTGAAAATTTCCAAAAAAATTTACACCTTAATTTTAAGTATGGCTGATCAACAGCCACAATGCGAGTTTAAAATTTGTTCTCTCACTATCACAAATAATCCACCTTTTTATATCCAAAGAATTATCAAATTAGAGACTTTTCTCCTAATATAATATATTAAAGTAAAATTTTACTTATCTTTTATTTTTATTTGTTAACTAATTGAACAAATTGTTACTATTATAATATTTGATTTAGTTTCATGTTGTTTAAAATTCTGAGATGTAATTCTTTATTTTGCTATATAAGCAATTTGTATAAAACTTGATGGATACACATAAATAAAATACTTCATACTGTAGTCAGTCGTGTATACATAAAATATAAAACGTACACAAAATCAGGTTAAATTCTTGATATAGTTTATTTTGTCCTTCTTTATTTTTTTTTTATTTTTTTATTTTTATTGACTTATTCGTAACACTAATTGCAGCTAAACCCCACCCTAGGAGAATGATGGTTAAATGGATGAAAATAACATGAAATGTTTTTAAAATCAGACTAGTCATTTAATTGATAAAGACTGTGAGAATTTATTTGTTTGCCTTGACCCGTGAACTAACTACAGAATCGTAATTAAATGTAATATATGCTTTAGTTTTCAATATTTAATTAATTATGTATTTAAAAGTAATTATAAGAATCGTGTGACTAATGGAAATATTTTTATAGCGTGTGAGAATAATATTATGGGTAGAGAGGGATATTAAAAAAAGCTAGACTTCACTTTTGGATTTGGGGGAAAAGATGTTTTGATACCGCTATATGCCTTCTACACTCTTGAAACAACTAAATAATAATAATGTATTGAATTAAATTATTTAATTAATATATAAATTAAATATTTGAATATAAGCTTAATAAATTGCAGGTTGAGATTGAAAATTCACCATGTGTCAACAAATCAGGGCTCTTTGAACTTGTTGATTGCATTGTAGCAAAAAATTAAATATAGAGGAGGGTGATGATGTTGTAAAATAAGAGAGGGGTGTAAATAGCAATTAAAAGTTCTTACCAAAGACAACCAACTCATTCTTCACTTTTTCTTATTCTAATTTTATTCTGTCGAGAAACTTATTTGAAACATAATATTAATTTATACATTAATTAATTTATAACAATTTTCATATATTTCTTAAAAAAATATTTTTTAATTTTATTTATAAATAAACACTTCTTAATTTTTGTAGAAGTCCTTATAAAGATTTTTTTTCAAATATATAATAATTTATGTGTACGTGCTCCCATAATATTTACGAAAATAGGATACTTTTACTTTCAGATCGAATCTGACACAGCAATATCTTTAATATGTGTTGCTTTACTTTTACTAATTTTCAGGTACTCCTTGTACTAAATTCAATCTCATTTATTATTCCAGATTTCATCCCCTACCAACAGATTCAACTTCTTGTTTCCGTTATTTTCTTACACACACACACACACACACATATATATATATATATATGTATATATATATATATATATATATATATATATATATATATATATATATTGTTTATTATATTTTTAATAATAGT
>Ga0214544_1000258_pt1 | contig 88228 bp, 35 predicted proteins | sample CNSS3metaG_FD_160074 | JGI IMG/M metagenome (GOLD analysis project Ga0214544, IMG submission 160074) | Root nodule microbial communities from cowpea collected in UCLA plant growth center, Los Angeles, California, USA - CNSS3 | ecosystem: Host-associated > Plants > Roots > Nodule | place: USA...
GATATTCATTAGAATTTAAAAGATTGAAGTAAACAAACATTTAAAATATATTTTAATTTGAATATTTATTTTTCGCTTATACTTTTTAAAAAATATTTTTAAATATTATCAACTAGGTTTCATTAATATTTGTAAATTTAATAAATGTGTTGGTTCTCATGAAACTTTATTTTGTATTATAATCTAAAATGTAAACAATTATAATTTATTTTAAACGTATATTATGATTATTATTTGTTCTTTGTATCATTTTGATCAAATGGTGTATTATAACTTTTATTAGTGTATAAAAAAAATATTTATTAGAATTTAAAAGATTGAAGTAAACAAACATTTAAAATATCAATTCTGTTCTTTGTATCATTTTGATCAAATGATGTATTATAACTTTTATTAGTATATAAAAAAAAGATTTATTAGAATTTAAAAGATTGAAGTAAACAAACATTTAAAATATATTTTAATTTGAATATTTGTTTTTCTTTTATATTTTTTAAAAAATATTTTTAAATTTTATCAATTATGTTTCATTAATATTTGCAAATTTAATAATTGTTTTAATTCTCATGAAATTTTATTTGATATTATTATATAAAATGTAAACAATTATAATTTATTTTAAAGTATTTGATATGGAGGAAACAATCATCATTCTAATATTGAATATTTGATAATATTATGTTTCCTTTATCATATAAATTTTATTATTTTATAAAAATTAATTAAAATTAATATTGAAGTAGTAAGAAAATGAATATGGGTATAGGTACGAGATTATACCCGTTACCCGGTAGGGATGAAGATGGGTCAAAAGTTTAATACCCGTTAGGTTTGAGTATGGGGATGGGGATGAATTTTTTTTACGGAGATAAGTATGGGATAGCGAAACCCGTGCCCGTCCCGTTGCATATGAATCTGATTAAGAAAGAACAAAATCATAACAGATAAAACACTTGAAATTTTAAGCCGCACTTCACCCAAAATCTTCATGTAAAATTTCTCAAATTACAATACCTTGACACTATTTCTAATTGCAACAATCTATATCTCCACTTTTGGCCTAAAACAAAGATTGTTAAGAGAGTAATCAATGAATGGCCTATCATCCCTCCTAATCTTGCTAACTACTAAGGATTCTGTCTAACACTGCTCCTAAAAAGTCTACTCTAGTTATCCATTAGAGTTTTCTAGTCACTGCCCTATATGAGAAGTCATCATTAAACACACACATGTCTATTTACATTTCTTCATCATAATCCTCTTCATCTTCATCAATCCTTCCATTTATGTTAGCTAGTTGAATGGGATCAATGGACATTTTTTCCATATCAGACAAGGACCATCCAGGATATTCCTCATGATGTTTCTCTTCTGATATTGATTTTGCTGATGAACTGGTTGGAACAGCAGTTGGTGATGTTAACGATTCCATATTCTCATCTGGGTCCATGTTTAAGTCAAAATTTCGAATCGACACCTGAGCCGGCTTGCTCACCGGAAAACTCTGCTTAACTTCTTCAGGTGATGATGCGTTTTCCATGCTTTCATTGCTTTGACTCTGCTTTTCATTTTGCTTCAATGCCTCAGAATCTTCTTCACACTTGGCTTGTGAACTCATCTCTTGATCTACTACATTTCTACTTCCTCTGCCCCTACCCCTTCCTCTTCCCCTACCCCTTCCTCTGCCGCTGGTTTGTCCCGGCTCCGCCTGTTCAAATCATGAAAAAAAGAAAAACCATTATTCAGATAGCATTTAACATCAGGCATATGCTCTTTAGAATGCTGCATCTCTTAGCTATAATTTCCATGTTAGGTGCTATTATTCTATTGTTTGCTCATTACAACAATGCTTTTCACCAAACATTTTCATAAAGTTTTGAAGACTATATGTAGATGAATTCATTACCAGCCACTAGTAAACTTTCCTAATGAATATAGTAAATTCTTTCTTTAACCAGTAAAAAGGTTCAGTGTAGCAAAAGGTGTAATCACACAAGAATACAGTTGATATATTACCTTGTTATTTCTTTTGGGCTCCTCGTGGCTATCATTATCATCTTCAGCAACTTTCCTAATATAAAATAGACAAAACTTAGCATACCGAAACTAGTTCCGCTAACAAGAGTATTAACCAAAGCACAAACCTCCTCTTGACAGTGTGGTCATCACCATTTGCAACAGAACCACCTAAATCAGGAACCTTGCTGACAATATCTTTCAGAAAGTCAAAGACGTTAAAGGTCTGCACACACTGTTTTCTGCAAAGGCAAAGGATGGAAGAAACTTGACCTTTTAGAAACCAGAAAGAGAAGGTAAAAAGCATGTGTTCTAAAAGCAAGACCATTCTAACATTTTCTTCCATAGATGTTATTAATATGTTTAATCATGTTAGGCAGAAGAGGGAATTTAATGTCACACATAATGGAATATTAAATCTGTAGAAGAATCCTAAGACATCAAAATGAGACTGAGCATATTATCATTAGAAATTTAGACCTGATGTGATGTTCTCATAACTACATTTCCAAAACCAGAGAAATGTGCAGGATTGTAAAACTTGTAACCACTTCGTACAGACATGACAAAGACAAATTTGAAACTATAAAAAATAGGAATTTCACTTACAAATGAAAAGCATTCATAGTCTTGGCTCCCCTCCTCAAAGTTATCTCATATGTTCGATCACACAAATCTTGTAGAAATAGCTCTAGTGCTTTAGCTGCAACGCATAAACATGAATCTTCGTAAATCAGAGACTATTCATCACAAACTCCCAAAAGCACAAAAGTAAAATATGTTTGAGGAAGGCAAAAAGAAAAATAGAATATGCATGTAAAATTACTTACAAACTAAAAGAGGCACAGCCATTGCAATCTTCCCTACATCCTCATCAGCTTGCATAATTTTCTTAATCCTGGCCTGTCAAATACCAATTCTATAAGATAACACAATTATTACTAAAATGACTAAAACCAGATCATGGAAGATAGAACAGCATTCGGTTAATTCAACTAAGGAAATTCCACCCCAACGAATGAAGAGCAAATTTTCAACTAAAAGAAACTAAATAAATAGTTGCCTAATGGGGAAAAAAACTGTGCTTGTCCTAACCCCCCAACAGTAACCAATGCTCAAATTCCACCACTACCCTCCTAAAAGAAGAAAAGAGTAAGAGTACAAAAGTTAAGCAAGTATTGTACATAATTGATCAATCAAAAATACGTACAACAGGGTCAACAATAGTGTAAGAACACATGGTGGACCACAGAAGACCCACAAGTCTATCTCCCACATGAAGAAGGTTTAGGTATGTGTGGAGAAAAAGCAATAGAATCCAGATAAATAAAGTACATAAGATGGAAGGTAGTCCCATAGTGAGAAAAAGGGAGTGATCAAGAAAAACTATATTTATATTTAAATGATTTTATTACCCTATGAACATGACTTATAATAGGAAATTGAAGCTTTGTTTGATTCATATATATTCCACTACAACTAGTAGGAAAAAGACTTTTGTTGTTACTAATGGCAATGTAGGACTCTGTTTAAGAATGTATGATATTGATATGTGATATGCAATCCTCACAAATTATAGTAGTATAGAAAGTACTTGGAAGCAGATGCTTTAAAAAGGAATAAACAATCCCTTCAAAAAAGTACCATTACTTGAGGGGTACCAAATTCAGGGAATTCTTTTAAATAGACATGTAATACCAAATTTGGAAAAAGGTTAGAAGGAGAATAAGTACTACAAATAACATTCTGTCCTAGTTTCCAATACACAAAATATGACATAAAGCAGTGCCAAAATAAAGATAAAGTTTTACATCCCAAAATCGATAAATGATATTCCACAACCAAATCAAAGCTCGTGATTGTTTTACAAGGGCAACAACCATTTCCAAAATAGGAAGACAATAAATTGAAAAAAAAATTACACCAAGAAATCTCAGTTAAGACAGCCATAATACAAAAAAAAATTAAGATGTGCACCAATCACTCCTTCAAAACATTAAAAATCAGCAAATAGTTTGTTCTAATAGAACTACGTTTGGATTCCTTAAGATTTCTCGGAATCAAGACTTTCAGATAGAAAAGATGTGATTGAAAGAACAAACTTGCACGATAAGTGGTTGTATTTCTTTGTCTTTCGGAAAGAAAACCTATATCATCCAAAATAACTAAACGTCCAATGGGCACAAATCCTAAAACAATATTCACCAGCAAAACATACACATTAAAAAATAATTCATTAACATAACAACAATTCAAGGCCAAAACAATTGTAAAGCCTGAATGTTAATACAAAGCATTAGACACGTCAACACATGAACCACAGAACACCGAAAACCAAGAGAAAACCATCTCCTATGTTACCCAAAAACACCATTTTACACAAGGAAACAAAATCAGCCTAATGACAAAATAAAAATAATAAATATAGAATGAAAACAACACAGAACAACCTTTTCAACATGAAAGAACAAAGGGAAAGAGAGCACTTACCGCAGGAAAACGAGTATCCAGTTTCTTCCTCATGCTGTGAATAGAAAAAACGGTTGGAGAAGAAGACCAAACCCCACTTTACTTTTTATAAAGGGGAAGCAAACAAGATTAACGTTGAAGAAGACGGAGAAGCAAAGTGGGATAAAAACTATATTTTTAATTTTTTGTTTTGTCGTGTGTTTGTGTTTGGAGTGTTTCCCCCTTCCACGAAGCGCTAATTTAGGAGTCTTCTACGGTTTACACTGTTTCAAACTTTTCATATTCACCGTTCCTTTCCATTCTAAAACACTAATTTTATTTGCTTTCTAATCTCAAATTTAACCTAACTTTTCAAAGATTTAAACTAGAATACTTATCTTAAGATTTTTTTTAATAAAATGTATTTTTAATATTTATTTTAAATAAATATATTTTCAAGATTTTTTTTCTTATCCAGGACGTTTTTATTGAGGTTTCTTAAAATTTATTACTTCATTCTTTTATTCTTAAATTGAATTTTAATATTTTTTATAAATTATCAATGATTCCAAATACCTACATCTTGCAATATAAAATATTTATCATAATTTTAAACTATAAATTATATCTTCAAAAAATATTTCTTAATTAGAAAGCTTAGGTTTATTTACTTTTTTGTCTTATTATATAGCTATTTTATTCGATTTATTTTTATTATTTAACTATTTAATTCAATTTGACATTCTCGTATTTTAAAACATTAGTAGTTTTAGAATTGATGGACTTAATTAAATATTGAGAAAACCACGTCACTGTGTTTTTAAATTTTGAAAAATTCAATGAAGCTGTTTATTAATGGAGAGAACAAATTGAATACAAAATTAAATGATGGGAAAAAAATTAAGATTGGATAACATAAATTATATTAAAAAAAAATATTTTGTACCCTTTACATGTATTTTTTATGTTAGATATTTCTGTATTTTGATTCATGATCTCAATTGATTGAACTGGTTTTTATCTCATAAATCAGAATTTTATTTTAAATAAAGTGAAATTGATTTTAAATTATAATATAAAAATATACTTCAATTCAATGCTTGTATTAAATAATAAAAGTGATTTTATTTTCAGTGTTTACATTTTCTCTTGTTAACATATAATTGTCTACTTAGATTTCATACATCTTTTGTTCACTTAAAAACGTAACTTTATTTTTAGATTTTTTCTAAATAATATTTTACCTTAATTTATTTTGAAAATAAAAGACATCAAATAGATGAGGCTAATTCTATTTGGTGGTAGTTTAACTTAACGAAGATATATACAAAAAAAAAATGATAGATGTCTAATTCTAAAAGTTCCTTTGAGAGCAAAAATAAAATATAATAAATATTATTTTATTTTTTTTGGTAATGTATTATCTGAAATCAAGTTATTCGACGAGATAATTTTGGTTTGATAGAAATTCAGTTAAAGGTTATTTTATTTAAATATGAGTTTATTAATTTCTATTTTTTTTAAACATTGCAGTGATATTTTAATATTTAATAAACAATAATTAGGGAAAGATAAAATATTTATTCTATGATTTTTAATATTTTAGTTTATATTTATTTTTAGTTTCTAATTAAGCGTACGAATTTAAATTTGTAGATTATTGTTATAAGTTACAAATTAACTATTATTTATAAATAACCAATTTTAGTTAAAAACTTAAATATTATTTGAATATTTAATCACTAGTTGTTAAATATCTTAAGTATTATTAAAAAAACAATTATCCCTTCTGATCTCGGTCACTCTTAACTAATCCACTTGTTTAAACTACTCTTGATAGATACTTTAATCAAAGACAAAGTATTTTTTTAAATAATATATATATATATATATATATATATAATCATTATTACTAATAATTTAATATAAATATTATAACAATTAAAAAAGGACATACCCTCTGTTTTTTTAAATTATTCGATCAGAATTAAAATTCTAAATATAATTACCAAAAGAGAAATTTATTGAGATTTTATTTTATTTTCTAAAAAAAAAAATGCTCATATGAAATATTTATAAAATAAAAAATATATAAAAATCAATTAGAGTATATCAATTTTTTTCTTAAGACATCAAATAAAATAGGTGAAACATAAGTAGAAAAATAAAAAGTGTTTGTATTATTCTTGAGCGAAAACTAAGTTGGGAAACTGGTTTCAAATTATGGTCAATCAAATCATCATACTTGTACCGGTGGGTGTGGTGATTATTTAAGTAGCCAAAAGAAATGCTAGATGAAGGGATCTTGCATGTGGCAATGATTCATTCAACGAATCTTGCACATTAAAGCAAACAAGGATTCATTTTACCAAAAGTTGAGCAATCACACTAGGTTTGAAGTCCTTAGGTTATAGTGATTCGGGGATGAACCTAGATGTACATAGAAAGAGTACTCCAAGACATTAAATGATTTGCATAGTAAGTAAACAAGATAGTAGCGGTGTAATAAAAGAATATGAGATGAAATCAATTTATATTTCCTACTCCACTCAATATATCTAATTACTATTATCTACTTTTACTTGCACTCTTTATCAAAAACCAACAACCCAAAATCGAACTACCAATATACCTTTTAAATCCATTTGGATATGATACTTGTTGATATTACTATGTATCAGTACACTTTTTTGGAAAATGGTTGTTGAGAAACAATCATCAAACCTTAGGGCTGATGTTTGTAATGTTAGGAGCTATCTTACCGAAGTGCTCCAGAAACATCCTCAAGCACTCTACTTTCTCTTGGCATATGTTAATTAGTGTTAGTGATGTAAGGTGATAAGGTTTATACGTGGCAAATTGAGTCTCGAACTGGATAGCGAGGGTGTCGAAATAGTTTATGGAAAAATGAGGGAGTTGGGCAAACCAACTAAAGGTCTTCCTTTCAGAGATGTAAGCAACACTTTGTATAAAATTACATCTTCCACTGTGTATAGGCTGACTTGGGTGAAATAGATGTGCACATGCTCGTCAGGATGAGTCATGCCATCATATCTTTCAATTGGGAGAGCTTTTTAGCTTGGTGGTAGTGAAGCTTATATGATTCTATAAACGGGTGCTTTTGTGGCGATAAGAGCAAAGTGGAGGTATTGGCAGTTATCGTTGTGTGGGGGTTGGCCCCATGTGCACTTTCCCCTATCGTTTTGACATGCATAGGTGGGGATGTTACATGAATTTTACTAGGTCGAGGATGACCCCTTTCTTCCTCATCACTCTTGAACTTGGTATTCATTTTATAGTTTTCAATTTTTAACTTTGCCAGTCTTGTTTTTAGGGTTATGATCATTGTCATTTGGTTTGTCTCTTTAGCTTGTGTTTTGAATCTATTACTTGCTATATTTCTAGTAAACACCATGTCTATCCTTTCAACTCAGTCCCATGATGTGTGAAATGTTCTTATTAGGTTGAGATGTGCCTAAAAGCACACAAATCTTCCTACACATCGTAGTATATCAAGGTCTTCAAGTGCCTACTCTCTTACTGATGCCGAGGTGTCTTCTTCCGATGAAGGTTGGATGATGTCAGCGAGGGAGCCTGCAAAGATACTCTGACATTTAAGTTAGTTACTAACAGTAAAATAGCAATCCTGTAACGTATGATTCTACTAACATACCTAGCGAACAATGACTATTTATAATACCTGAATGGGTCATGCTAATTGGGCTTAGGGTTTATAGAGATACCTTGTTCTAGGATTTCCTAATTTGCTTAACTATTCTTAATATTTTTTGTGATTTGTCATTTTGCTTACATGGATTGGTATTGGAGAGTTAAGGTACGAATATGACATGTACTTAGCTCCCAATATGGGACTTGATATGTTATGTTCTTTAGGCCGAGATGTACTTGTTTCTATACGTCGAGATATCCCCAACTTTTGTTCGTGCACCCTAACGTTTGGGATTAAGATATAATAACCAAATGATACGAACTTCTTCTATTTAGGTCAGAGTGTCCCTTCCTTTAGTAGGTTGAGGTGTCCTCAACTAGCTAATCTACGATAATAATAATAATAATAATATATTTTCTTGAGTTATTTGTTACAAATATAATAATTAAAAAAATTTAAGAAAAATTTCAAGTGTATAATTTATTATTTATTACATGTAGATTACAAAATATAGTGTGAAAAATAATACATCAAAATGACTTATAAAATAAAACATCAATTTAAACATATAACATTCACGAAAGAATTAATAATTACTTGATAATTAAGGCTTTTTCAATAAAAAATTACACTCCTTTTTTTATATGAATAAATTAAATATAATATATTAAAATATAACAATAATTCACATTACCTTGTTTAGGTATTTAATTATTTGACAAACTATGTATTGCATTTGTAAGATTTATTAGATGATAGAATGTTTGAATATAAGAGTAAGTAAAATTGATTTTGTAGAAAGGTACATGATATAGAATGTTTGGATATAAAAACTAGAGAAAGGAAAAATTATTTTGTAAAAAGGTATAAATATATATAGTTTATTTTAAAATTTTAATATATTAAAACATTAAAATTATTAATTAGGTATTTATATAACAATAAATAACTAAAGAAAATAGAGACGATAAAGTGTTAAATGTACACATAGTTACTTTTAATATAATTATGTCCTTTTCTATTTCATTTAAATCTATAATTTAATTATAATATTATTTGAATTTAAAATAAAATTATCAATACATATTTTAATATAAATAAATATATAATATTAAAACTAGTATAAATATTAAAATTAAACTTATTAAAATAAAATCATATAACAATCAAGATGCGCATCTTTGTTGTACAAAAATATATTGTTACTAGTGTTTTCTTTTTTAGTTAAAAAAACTAACTTTGTACATTATAAATATTTGGATTTTAATAAAAATAAAAAGTTCAATCCAATTAGTTATATTAAGTTTACACGACATACTTAAATTTTAATATATATATATATATATATATATATATATATATATATATATATATATATATTCTTTTAAATAGGCTGTATAGTATTATTAATTTAGATTTTTAATATGAAAATAAATAAATAAACAAATGCCTGAATTTTTTGTCATCTAAATTATTACAAGGATTAAAACATCTATTTTTTAATTAAAAAATATATAATTTATATAATAATAATAAATATATTATTACAAGGGTCTAAATTCTTGTCAACTAAATTATGAAAGGAGTTAAAACACTTCTTTTTTTAGTTAAAAAATATATAATTTAAATAAATAAGTTATCCAAGTATACATAATTATTTCTTAATATAATTATGTTTTTTTATATTTCATTTAAATCTATAATTTAATTATAATATTATTTAAATTTAAAATAAAATTAATAATACATATTTATATTAAAATAACTATATGAAATTAAAATTAGTATAAATATTGAGATTTAGCTTGTTAAAATAAAATCATATAATCCAACCATAAAGAGATGCATCTTTAGTACACATGTGTACAAAAATATATTGTTGGTAGTGTTTTGTTTTTTTAGGTAAATACTAACTTTGGACATGATAAATATTTTTATTTTAATAAAAAATAAAATGAATAACACTTCCTTCACAGAATAGGATCGTTGTTGTTATATTAAGTTTATGAGACAAACTTAAATTTTAATATATATATATATATATATATATATATATTAACTATATAATATTATTAATTTAGATTTTAAATTTGAAAATAAATAAATAAAGAAATGCATAAAATTTTGTCAACTAAATTATTACTAAGAGTTAAAATATCTATTTTCTAATTAAAAATATATATAATTTATTTAATAATAATAATTATATTATTACGATTACAGAGTTAAAATATCTAGATTCTTATCAATTAAATTATTACATGAAGTTAAAATATTTTTTTTAGTTAAAAAATATAGAATTTAAACAAATAACTAAACCGACATAGAGAGAGAAATTATCCAAGTAAACGAGAACACATAGTAACTACTTAACATGATTATGTTTTTACCTATTTCATTTAAATATATAATTTAATTATAATATTATTTGAATTTAAAATAAAATTATTAATACATATTTCTACTTAAATAACTATATAAAATTAAAATTAGTATAAATATTGAAATTTAACTTATTAAAATAAAATGCTTAAATTCTCCTCAACTAAATTATTACAAGAGGGTTAAAACATTTTTTTTAATTAAAAAAATATAATTTGATAATAATAATAATTATTATTATTATATTATTACAGGTTAAAACACTCAGTTCTAAATCATTACAAGAATTAAAACATCTATTCCTTTAATTAAAAAAATGTAGAATTTATGTAATAATAATAAATACTGTAGTTCAGTTTATTTCTCTCCTTCCCTTTTATTTAGTTTTGTATTGAATAATTTTGTTGGTTTTATCATTTTCAGATCTCTCTGTCTCTTCAAAACCCTAATTCTACCAAATTCAGTTTGAGCCTCGAAAAACCTATCTCTCTTCTCTCTGTCCGCATCCTCTCTCTAACCATTTCGCCCTTCAAAGCTGATCTTCCATCGTCGTTATTGTCATCATTGACAACGTCGCCGAAACCTAGGTTTGTTCTTCTTTTTCTTCGTATACTTTTTTTTTTTTCACTTTTCTCTCCTTCAATCTCAAACTACAGCTACGATCTTATGTTGCCTTGTTTGTCGGGGAGCTAGTAGCCGCTTGTCTGGTTTTGAACTTCGTGCAATCACGGAACTGGGTAATTCGGATTCAGCATTATTTTTTCGTCCGTGTGATTTGGGAATTTGTGGTCTGTTTAGATTGTGAAGTGGGGATACAGTGGATCCTCGAGAGGCAATAGCGTGATACTCATGCTGATACTTTTCTTTTGACTTTGATTGCAGTTTTTTAATTTTGAGTTAGCTGTGATTATAGGTTTCTTCATGTTGAGTTCCCAGCTCTTGGCAACATGTTTGGTTTCGGCAGAAAATGGAAAATTTTCGGTGTTTAGACAGAGGTGTTACATATCAGTGTTATAGGGAATTATGGGGTTTGGTTGCTTATGGGAACTTGAATTTTTGTTCAGGTTGGGATGATCGTGTGAAAGTTTGGGAGTTTTTAGGCTTTTGTTTCAGTTAAGACTACAAGCTTTGCTGTTTTTGTGCGTCTCAGTGTATTCTTAGAAAACCATTCTTTTTGTTTACTGTGTTGATTAATGCAGAAATGGAAAACAGGAGAACATGGAATGTTGGTGTTTTGTCTTGACAGTTAATTGTTTAAAACTTTGGACGTGATTGAATGGGTAAACTTTGGGCAAAATGATACTTGACTGTGTGATACTTACCCTCTCAGTTTTGTCTTTTCAATATCTGTGTGAAATACTAATAGCCAGTAATGTGCATTTTTCTGTAATTTGACTGAGGCGTTCTCGATTTTGAAACCTAGCAATGCCTGTGCAGTGAGAGCTCTGCCTTTTTTTTTTGCCCAGATGTGTAATTGTATAAATTTCTGCAGCTGCACTCACATAGATGAAGTTAGGAAGGAACAGTTGGTGAAAGAACTATTGTGTGATTATATTCTGTTCACAAAATACATTGAGTGTACGGACAGGAAATCCTTCCCCTCCCTCTCCTAATTCTTAATTTTTTTTTTTCTAAAACTTGGTTAAAGGGAGAAGTTTGACTATTTTGTGCTGTTTAATTTTATAACATGCCCTTATTGTTTTGTCTTCTTTGCTTTCTCTTTTTGCCTCTGTTCATATGTTTTTGTTTTCCCCTTAGTAGTGCCTAGTGTGTTACTGGAAGTGGCTACTCGTTTGCCAAAGGATCTACACATATGATGTTACTTATAAGTTATATGAAGAGACTTTTAGCTCTGTGGGGTACTGGGAGTTTTTGTTTATCTTTGTTGATGCATGTAATCCTGTATTTATTTGGTAGTCATTTGTAAAGCAATTCACCATAATTTTTTTTTAAATGTTACAGGGCTGTTGTAATGATGTCTCCTGCATCCCGATCCAAGTCTAAAGACAAAAAAGCTAGCAAGGAAGCCCAGAAAGCTGCTGCAAAGCCTACAGGATCTGGTAATGCAGTAGCTGGTGTTCCAGCCAGTGCATATAACCCCTTATTAGGAACATTCCATACACTGGACATTTCGCAGACACCTACCTCACCTATACATGCTAATGGTCGATTTCGGAACATAGATGAAACAGATGAGCATCCTGTCAACTCAGTGGTTGCTGGTGTTGAGTATGATTCTGTTTCTAACAATGGTAGTTGGTCTGGTGAGTCCGAGGAACATAAAGAGAAAAGTTCTAATGCCCCTGTTCGATCAGACTCGGTACCAGGAGCTGATAATGACAAACGAGAAAAAATCCGCCAGAAAAATGAGAAGAAACATCAACGTCAGAAAGAAAGGCGAGCACAGGAATTGCATGAGCGGTGTACTGGTTATCTTATGTCAAGGAAACTGGAGGCACTTTCTCAGCAGCTTGTTGCAATGGGCTTTTCTCATGAAAGAGCAACAATGGCACTGATATTGAATGAAGGTAGGGTTGAGGAATCAGTAGCGTGGCTGTTTGAAGGTGGTGAAGAAGCAGATGGTAACAAGGATACAAACATACGTAGGGGCAATTTGAAAATTGACATATCAGATGAGCTAGCTCAGATCGCAGACATGGTAACCAGGTATGATTGCTCGAAACAGGAGGTTGAAAGAGCAGTTGTTAACTGTGACGGTGATCTTGATAAGGCTGCTGAATCCTTGAGAGAGTTGAAACTTGATCCCCCATCTGCTCCACCAAAGCCAGAGGAAACAGGTGATCCTCCTATCAATAATAATGTTAAGCAGTCAGGAGTTGCAAGTCAGAGCTCAAGGCCACAAACAAAACCTGTTCCTTTACCAAATCAACCCAAAAAAGATGACAAGGAATTTAACTATACAAAGGCTGCAATAACAATTGGAGTCCCTTCAGATTCCAGTAGTAGAAATGTGCAACCTGTAAAGAGAATACAACCCAAGTCTGAATGGGTAAAGCCCCAACGGGCTACTGTACCAGCTGATAAAAAGTGGCCAAGTTCAGGATCTAATTCTTCTGTCTCTTATTCCCTGCAATCACCTCTACAAATGTTAGCCCCACCTGCTAAGTCTGAAGCACGATATGTGCCTGTTGGAGGTGAGTTTAAGAACCTTCAACCTGTAGCATCCAGGGAACCATTAATCATGATGCAGCGGCCCCAAACTAAACAAGTTCCAGCCACAACTATGAGTTCATCGCCTCCTGGAATAGCTGCTAATTGGTATACAACTAATGGTCCAGATGCTGTGAGATCTAATGGTTTTTTATCTCATGCCCCGAGCACTAGAAGCCCCAGTCCAAACTACCTTAGTTCTAACCAAAGGTACCACCAACTTCAGTATCAACCTCAACAACAGTTTGTTGGTGGCAGCAGCAATTCAGTAGATCACCAAGCAACCAATAGCAATTGGAATAGAACAGGTGCAACTCCAACGCTTGCTGCTGCTACTTCTCTAGGACTCTTTTCCGGACTAGGATCAGCTGGTCAATCAGGGGCAACCTCTGCAGTTGACTGGAGCACTGGTGGGTCGGTGCAGTTTGATTATACTAACATAGACTGGTCCTTGGATAGAAGTTTAGCTTCACCAAGGTCAAACGGTTTATGGCTAGGATTTTCGCCATTTTCAAAGAGTAATACTCAGATGTATGAGTCAAATGCTTCAGGAGTCGTTGCTCAATCATCAACGAGACCGGTTCCATCAAATGGGAGTATTGTTGTTCCCTTGCCTGGACTGCAAGATGGTGCAGTAGCTTCTTCTGAGACATCTGCTGCTTCCCGGGACTGGGGTTCTCCATTTGAAGGGAATGATCTTTTTAGTTTACCGAGACAGTTTGTTTCTTCTCCTACTCTGTAAAATGAGGGGAGAAAGTTGAATGAATAAAATGAAAAAAAGACCCAAAAATGTGTGTGATTTGATGTTGCCTCTGATGATTCTACTGTTGATGATTGTTGGTAGTAAGCTTTCAGTGGGTGAACCATCCGAGAATATTTTGCATGCTTTTGCGCTCAAATGCCAATTTCACCTTCTAACCCCCAGACTCGGACTATTCAGTCACAAAAACTAACCAAATAATACTCAAAGCAACCAAATAATGGTTTGTGAGTGAATAATATTTAAAGCAACCAACTAATGGTTAGTTGATGCCTAAATCTAAAATAAACGTATTGGGTGAAACTTACATCAAATTCGTTAAAAAGAGTGGAAGTTATAACCAACTAGGTCTTGACGGGTCTTTTTTTTTTCTTAATTATGAGTTAAGATATATAATAAATAATTATTATATTTTTGAAAAAATATTATATATTAACTGTTATAATTACATTTAATTATAAATATAATATTTAATTTTAGAATTGTATAACATAAGAAAGTTAAATCTTGAATTTTGTGTATATTTTTATAATAATAATCACTTAATCATAAATAAGTAGTATTTTTCTAATATCAATTTCTTAGAATTAATGCATTTTTAAAATTAATGCAGTAGATCATATTGATTTTAGTAGTCGTTTACGTTATTTGATTAAGTGTTATAATTATATTTAATTATAAATGTAATATTTAAATTTAAAATTATAAGAAAGTTAAATTGATTTTTGTGTATAATTTTACAACAACAATAATTTAACTATAAATAAATAGTATTTTAATATTGATTTTTTAAAATTAATGTAATAAATGTAGTGGATTGTATATTTTCAATTGATCTTAGTAATTATTTATAATATTTTCTTGATTTAGTTGTGATTGATGTAAAAAATTAATTGATGAAAATGGTAGAGGTCGAAGTGTTAAGATATGAGTTTTTTATAATATTTTTAATTAGTTATTATCGTGTGGTTAGATTTTTTTTTCTTTTTAATTTGTATTAAAAATATTAATGTAATCATTATTCTATTTAAATAAATAGTTTAATTATATAATTATATTTAATTATTATAATTATGTATAATTATAAATTTAATGTTTTAAAAAATTGATAATATAAAAAAATAATTGTAATTATTTTATTAATAAAAAATATTTATTAATATTGATCATATTAATACTAATAATAATAATATATTATTAATTATGTGAAACAATATTTTTATATGATTAAAATTTATAATTAAACTTTTGAGTTATATAATATATGAAAATTGAAATGTGTATACACAAATAGTAGTTCAAATAAAATGTAAGTATATTGTGCATTATGAATCCCATCAAATACAAAACGAAGTTAATGTTAAAATTTGTTAACAAAAACATGGATGTAAAACTTAAATCAATATTTAAAATGAATTGATAGTATGGAATCATAAAAATATGAAGTTAAACATAAATTATTTTAATCAATATATATATATATATATATATATATATATATATATATATATATATATATATATATATATATATATATATATAACATGTAATATCCATTTAGAATTTAGAAAGTTACAATAAGATGAAATACCTGCGTAAGCATCATTGTCAAAATAAGATGTAGACATACTATGACTAAGAGATCCCGTTCGAAACACTACTACTACTAATTTGATTAATTTGACACTTTTTTTTAGTATTTTTATTCCAAATGGTTGTAAATAGTTCAAAACTGATACACAATCACTCAAAATACAAATTCATACTTCTTCCTAAATCAAGTCTAAACACAAATGAAATACCAAACAATTTAACATACAACTCATCAATTCAACACACTACATCACAATTTACTACCAAGATGATAAATTCACACAAAAAAATTCAACAAAAAACCTGGCTTCCCAAACAACCCAAACAACTCTTAAAACACCAAACTACTTGAATCATATAGGATGCTCTATATACACATAGAAACATCACAAGAACCATCAGAACCTACCCTTACGATCACTGATAAAAAAAAGACTCATAGAGAAGATTAAAAGAACATATGCAAGTAGGAAAGCCTCACATGCAACAAAAACTAGAAGAAGATCAAGGAAAAAAGGGAAACTTAACTTACTTGAATATGAAGAAACTGATTGATCCAAATTGAAGAACTTACTGCGATGATCATTCATACAGTCTCATATCTTCAATCAAGCAAAAAAAGAACAAGAAAAACTCCTAGAAAGAAATCCGAGAATTCTACAAAAGTAGTTTTTAGAGAAATGATGTATTTTAAAACAATGAAACCCGTTCATAACAAAATCATTTATACTAAAACTTTTTAATATTAAAATAATCAATTTTAAACCACTATCATTTCTAAAATGTTAGGCTTTTACAAATATTGTTTAAGTTTTAAATAAATAAATAAATACCTCTGTACTATTTTTTGTTGTACATTTTAAAATTTATTTAAGCTTACTTCCTCTATTGATGACATGAATAATAAAATTGGACTAAAAACCAAAATATGCATTTGACTTTCTTTTTTCCCTAAATAAATTATTTATATGTTTGATGGAACTGTTTAGATTATATTATGAGAAGCATATTATTAGTCTATGTGTCTAGCAAATGTAGATTGTATATTGAAGGAACATATTTATTAATAAGAAGTTGGGGAAAAACAATAAACCAAACAGAAAGCAATTCATCATAGCACAGCATGCAAGCCAGGACAAACACATTCATGTTGAGTACATGTAAAAATTGTAAAAATACTAAACCAAACTATTTCCTAAAGGTTTCTTCTTCCATTGTTAGAGGACAAAAACTTGATAATGACAAGAAAGAGAGAAACCAATGGCTTGACAAGAAATGAGATGAGTTGGTGAATAAATTCTTGCAATTCAGGAGTGATGGAAGGTGAATCTCCAAAATCAACACGCCTAGGAGCACCACCGCTTGGCGTGGCGGTGGCGAAGGTGATTTCAGGAACTTGACCATGAAATGTTAAACCCCAACTCTGTTCAGGTGAGCTTGCTCCGACCGAGTCACGGTTTGAGTTTCTTGCAAGCAAGTGTGATGAAGAAGGTGCAGATGGTGCTGCTCTTTGCAACTCATCAAGTTGTACTACAAAACTTCCATCACAGTAAGGACACAGAGTGTGTCCCCCATCAAACACGATTGGTTCTTCGCATGCATAACACCAGTGTGTTGCTTCACTTGACATCTTTCTTTTTATTTTTTACTCTGTAAAACATGTTCACAAATGAATAGTATTGATTTCATTTAACAAAACAATACTTATGAAGTTTAAATCAATAAACAAGATCCAATTCGCCAATTGTCTATGCCAGTATTAATAGGTAGGTTTAAACAGAACCTACTTCAGAGTAACAAGTTATTCCGATTAAGACAACGATATTTTGACTCCTACAATTTAATTTTTATTTTATACTCTCTTTAATGTGATTTAGTATTGAGCATTAATTCTTTCAAAACAAAAGATAATCATACATTAATCAATATTCTAGACTAAATCATATCTGAAAGTACAAAATACGAATCAAATCCTAGAATACTCCAAACTAAATCATGTTGGAAAATACAAAATAAGAATTAAATTGTAGAAGTGAAAATATGATTTTTCTTAAACTAAAGATATTGTGAGTGTGTGATCAAGCATAACTAAGAGAAAATAGAAAAAGAAATATTGTATTGAAAGTACAAATTAAGTTATTATATAGAAGTGAATTATGTTTGAATACAAAATCTAGCCGAAAATCTAACGAAAAATCATAATACAAAATCACAACAAAAAACTAAAACTGCTGGAAGATATCAAAGATATCTTTAAAATGTAGTGAAGGCAAAGTCAACCATAACGTGCTCGGTAAATTATCCTGTCATAATAGAAAAATTGGAACGAAATCAAGATTTTTTCGGAAGATACAAAATTTGTTATTAAAATTTTTCATCTTTCATAAATTTTTTCTTACAAATTTATTATAAATTTTTATAAAAAATATTTATTTTTTATTTTTTATAATATTATATATTTTACAGTTATATTTTACAAAATTTTCTATAAAACATATTTGGTACAAAATATTTTGCATAAAAATTAATAACAATTTTTTGTAAATTATTTTTCATAACAAGATTTAATTGTTTTCTGTAAAAACATTAAATCAAAATAGGGATAAAATATTCTTTTTAGTAAAGATGAATAAAGGAATAACAAAACTCATCCATGATTCAAAGAACACTTATCGTGAGAAACAGTAACAGTGGAGAGAAAACATACTTAAACCCAAGTTAAAATTAAGAAAACAACAAACTTGTCAATAAGAAGAGTTTTTTTTTTTTTTTCAAACGGGATTCAATTTATGAATATCCAATTACTCTAATGGCCAAATTAAGCTCGAAATCATACATATTCAACCACAAAAAAGAGGTATAAACTCAGTTCAGAAAGGTTCAGAATTCATCATAGTGAACTTACCAAAAGAAAGAAGAAGAAGCAAGAACTCAAAAGTTAGCACCTGAAGATCCCTGAGTTTGGGGAAAAGTCTTATTCTTACCACTTCAGAATTTTTGTGGTGACTCTTTCTTTTATACGATAAACTAGTATGTGTTGTTTTTACCATTTCAGAATTTTGTGTTCTGACTCTTTCTTTTATACAATAAACTAGTATCAACACTTTAGAATTTGCGTTGAGTCTTCTTTTATACAATAAACAACACTTCAGAATTTGTGTTGAATCTTTCTTTTATACAATAAACTAGTACGATAGTAAACACACGGATGGTTGTTGTTCTTTTTTTAAGATTTATCAATATATTTAAATAGATAATTTATTTACATAATTATATTTAAGTCTTATCATTATAAATAGACTTAATTATGTTTTAAATCCCTCTTAAATTTAAAAATTTTCAATTAAGTCCCTATTAAATTTTTGTGATTTATTGAATTCTCAAAATTTCAAAAATTTTCAATTAACGTTAATATCTTAAACGGTCATTCTACTTAAATATAGTTGTAGAAAACATAATTAAGGTTTTTTTCTTACATAATACCACATTCCAAATAAATTTTCTCTGTATTTTGGTGAAGTTTTTACATACAATTTTTGACATTTTAAAAACCGATAAATAAAATAGTGGTAAGACAGATATAATTAACTTAAGCACACTTTTCCTCTAAAAGACAATATTTTTCTTTTTTATCTAGACAACTTCTTTCTAACTTTTCCTAAAACTTCTTATCATAATTGTTATTTTCTTGAATTATTTAGGATTTAATTGTTATTTTTTTGAATTATTTAGGATTTAAAATTTAGAGTTTAGCAAAGTTTGTCACTACTTCCTTCTTTATACACATTATAAAAATTCATCCTTAAACGTGACACCATTTCAAAGCATCTCAATACAATTTTTCTCACAATAATGTTTTCTTTATCAGCTTCACATACAAATAAAGTATCATATGCAAAATATAAAAGCTTAACCAGGAATTCCTTTTTTCACACTCTTACTCTTTTATACAATTGTTTCTTAATTGTCTTTCTAACTAACCCAACTAACCCTTTTCCTAGTAATAAGAAAAAGTAATGTTGTCATTGGGTCCTCTTGTCTCAAACCTGTTTTTGATTGGAATTGGTTCGTTGGGTTCCCATTTACCAAGATTGTGAAGTATATTGGAGACTGACATGATTCTACTTCTTTGTATATTTTAGTTATGAAAAAGGATCTCAACCCAAGAATTAATGTAAGTGAATCTCCCAACAACTCAGAACAAACCTCTGACACAAACTCACTTTAGTTTCACCTCTGACACACACACAGTCTCATTGTTGGACTCAAAAATAGTTTCTACCTGCATGTGTTAATGTTTTGATTGCTCATTTTTTTCTTCATGACCACCATAATCTTCTTATACAACAAACATATATGCAGCTCATAGTTATTTCTTGAAAAGTAGTTTTCAGTTTTGGCATGGCAAGTTTTAGTCACTGACAGTTCTATTGCTTTTTGGAGTTATTCATGCTGCATTGTCCCTCTCAAATTCAACTCAAACTCATCTTTTTGAACTAAACCAGAGTTTGCATTGCAGACTCTTTGAAAAAGTCACATGCAGCTATTTTTCCTTCACATTTTTGCATGCTTTTAGTTGCTATGTATGTTTTCTTATCAAATTCTTTCACAAGCACTTTTAAAAAATGGAGTTATGAGAATGAGTAATCCGGTTTGATCCTATTCGATCCACCACGGGTTGATCATTTAGTGAGTTAATTCAATCCGGTTTACTTATTAGCGAGCTAAAAGAATTCAAACCCGACCCTGTCCACCACGGGTTAGTAGGTTAAACGGGTTGGCTCACAGGTTCACTTAATTAAAAAAAAAAATACAATTTTTTTACTTTTTTTTTCAGTCAAAACTAAATTATAATTCTAATTAAAATCTAAATAAATTTTAATACAATCCAAATACAAACTAAAATCATAAAAATACAAATTATCTATGTGTTAGCTAAAAAAACAACCTAACATAATTCAAATGTAAAATCCAACTTAATAAAAAATACTATATGACAATTTATTTGCGGGTTGGTGAGCCAGGTTGGCTCACCAAGGATTCAACCCGGATGAGCCAGATAAAAAATCAATCCATATTGAAACTTGTAAAAGAATTTCAATCCAACCCGGCTTGAACCCGTGGTGAGTCAGATTAAATCGCAGATTCCAACCTATTTTGACAGTTATAGTAAGAAAGAATTTTTTTTTTTCTGAATTCAAGTAACCTTTTTGAAAAAGACAGAAACAGCCATGTGGGAGGAAACTATGGAGACAGCTTGTGTGCATGCATGTTAGTTGTGCTTAATTAAAACATTTATTATTCAAACAGCTATTTATAAATAGTTTACATAATAACATTTTCTCTGTTTATTTATTTATTTATTATATGATGTCTTATTTTTCTTTTATCTGTCTCCAGTTTTACCTTATCTGTAAGCACCAAATAAGTGGGATCAAAATCTTTGTGTCACATCCATTAGCACCTTTTCTTTTCACTGCCAAAATCAAGATTTTAGTTTGAAATTCTACCACAGTAAAGATGCCATAAATGGTGGTAGTGAATCTGCTAGCTGTCAAATTGATCGGAGATGAAACACTCAAAAGGAAGAACAGCAGCAGTAATAATGATAATAATAATAAAGAGACAAATTAATGTGACAAGATATTTTGGTTTTTCTTTATGCATTTTGCGGCTAGTGTTGGTTCCATTGATAACAACTGATAAAGTTTTGTCCAGGTTGGCAGCATCACAGTTGGCTCTATTTTGTTTGCAAGGTCAATTCTTTAACTTTTTTTTTCCTCTAATTTTCATATAATTAAAGCACACAAAGAGATTGAGAACTGTTGATTTTGCTTTCAATAATTATTCAAAGCCAAAAGTAGTACAAAAATATCTGATATGAGAAAAAAGTAGTGGTTTGATGGAACCTCCATATGCTTCCTCTGTTTACTCTGCCCCAGCTTCATTCTATGACAGTATAAGAATATGTTCAGAAAAATTATGTCAGTAACACATGTAACTGTGACAGTAAAATCTGCAGTATGTATAATAATCTAAGTTTTGTTTAGTTTTTTTTTTTTTCACTTGATGAGAAAGAAAAATAAAGTATTTTTTATTTTGTGGAGTTAAGGGGTTTTGGGACTATGAAATTGAAAATAAAATGGTAATATATAATGAAAAATAATTTTTTGACTACTAAATTTTAATTATTTGTTTTTATAATATGATGTGGTATTTTTTAAGAAATTTTAGAATATTAAAAATAAAGAAAATGAAACTATTTAAGATTATAAAAATAAGTTATTAAAATTTAGTAGTCAAAATGTCATTATCCAGTAAAATCGTGTTTAGTTTCCCAAATTGGTGGTGGAGTGTGAGCCATGATGTTTTTTTTTATTAAGTGTGAGAGATAAAGCTCGGGAGGAAGAGAATGATGGTGGTTGTGACTCCTCCTAGGCATTGTAATTAACGTATGCATGCCAACAAAGTCCCACTTTTTTTGTCTTTCTGTGTACATCACAAAATCACAAAACCATAGTTTAATTTCTATTAGAGTGATAATGTTCCTAAATAGAAAAGAAAATGGAATTGGAGTGAAAAAAATAAGGAAAAAAAGTAGGAAAAAAATATTAATTAAGAAATAAATTTGTTTAAAATAAACAAGAAAAGTTTGAGCAATAAATGATAGTTATTTTTAATTTGGAGCTTTTTAGTGATAATATTGTAACGTTTTAATGGTTCTGCTTTTATGCTTTGAGAAAAAGCTTTGACAGTCAAATTTATTTGTCTGAAGTTACTTTTAGTTTAATATAACCTTAATCAACTATATTATCTTGTGATTATTTACAAATTTACACTTTTATTATTATTAACCCAAATAAGAATCACAATCCATTTCTTTGTGTTATTACCATGTAAACTAAAACCAAGAAATTATGATCTTCCTTTCTCCTCCTTTTCTTGTTATATATTTATCATTATTATTTTACTTTTAAGAATTGCATTTAATATCTTCATAAAAACATTTAGTTTTCTCAAGTTTTAGTTTTATAACGTTAATTAAATACGATATTCCTTAATTAAGCATGCTATTATTTTTTTTTTCATCAATTTAATTGTTTTTTATACTTATAGTTTTTTTATAATTTTAAATAGAATATAAAATATATAAAAAAGAATGTTGATAACAGTGATTTTAACTTGTAGTTAAAACTGGAATGAAAAGGTCAGGTAAAACAAAAAATTATTAAAAGATAAAGATAAACAAATATGAACAAGCATCACAAAGTTCCAAACCCCTTTAGAATTTGGCCCCCACTGTGATATTTTCTCCTTTCCTTAATCTATAAATTGACTGAATATAGTGACTTATCCTCAGTTTTATACAGCAAAGTTAATTAAACTTCCAATGCAGTACGTATTACATTTTTCTGCATCAAAGGAGAGTTAGAATTATAGATATTTAGACAGAAAAAATTACCTATTCATCAGAGTCATGTCAATGGGTGCAATATTTGTTTATTTTTTTCTCAAAGTTAAACCAAACAGAAACCTAATCATCATTGGCATGCATGCAAGGTCTAACACATTCCTTGACAATTTGCAGAATTCCAACAAATTTCCAATTCTATTTTGGCTATAACTCAAACCAAACTTATCAAAATACCAAGCTTTTTTGCCAACTAAACCAAATCATTCCTAAAGGCTTCTTTCATTGTTAGACCAAACTTTTTGCAAGAATCAAGCTAACACATATATACATAATTAGCTTGACAACATTCAAATTTGGATTCTTTTTTAGATTTTTCTATACTCTTTTGTTGTGTCTTCAAAATACAGATACTGACTTTAATGTTTTAAAATATATTAAAAAAAATTAATATACCAACTTCAATGTATTTTTAATGCTCAGCAAAAGAGATTCATCTAACAAACAAATGATCTTTGGCATTTTGTGCTTGCTGCCAAGACCCTAAAGAAACCAAACAAACAAACTAAACAGCAAGAAACAATCAAACTGCATAATGACAGGTGAAACGTTGAAGTTTCAAAGAGATTCAACTGAGCAGACAATTTCATGTACAAAGATTTTAAGAAGCCTCTATCTTATCTTCCTTACATGAGCTTAAGTTTGAAATACAATATTAATAAACTCTTAAGGCATTTTAAATTACAAGCATTATTAGACAGGAAAATATACTTATCCAGGAGAAGAAATGGTACACTTCTAGTGATCAAAAGGCCAGCCACTATAACTTGTTCCATTATTCTGATCAGGAGTGGTTGAAGAGCTGCTTCCACCATTCTCAGAATAATGACTATTGTTTGAGCTAGAAGAGGAGCGAAATGGCCACAAAAATGATAAGGGGTTTCTCCTTCCATGGTTCTGAGGGTTGTTGTTGTTGTTATTGTTGTTCTCCCTGCTCCTGGAGCTGCTGTCACTGCCACCACCACCGCCGCTGGTGGTGCTGGTGCTGGCATTCCTTCCTCCCAAACTTCGAGCACCGCGGGAACTAACCTGTCCTTGAGGTGGCAACTCAACACGGCAAACAGGACACGAGTTATGCTGAACCAACCAAGGAACAATGCAGTCAGAATGGTAGATATGATTGCATGGCATCTCTCTGGCTTCAGTGCCAAGTTCAAATTTATCTTTACAAACTGGACAGTGAGAATCCAAGCGAAGATGTGCCTGTGTGATCCTAATAGTAGGCATAGCATCGATCGAAGATCGTGCCGCCGGCGGTGGACCTCGCCGGTCATTCATGGTGAGTTGCTCAATGAGTTCTTCCAGTCCAGGACCCATGAAGTAATCACCAAAATCAACACGCCTAGGACCACCTCTAGGGCTGCCAGTGGCCAAGGTGAATCCAGGAACTTGGCCATGAAATATCAAATAAGGACCAGAACTGAAAACACCCCAACCCTGTTGTTCAGGAACTGGGAAAGAACCTGACCTTGCTCTAACATCAAAGTTTGAGTTTCTTCCAGCCATTCTATGCCTCATGAAGTTATCAACAGCATCCATAAGCCCGAATCTCTGGTCAGAACCTCTCTGCCCCATGAAAGCATGTATGGCATCAAAAAGGTCGGGCATTTGATGAAACTCTCCGGACTGTGATGAAGAATATGTGTGCTGGGGTGCCGGCGCTGCTCCTCGCAACTCATCAAGTTCTTGTATAAAACCTCCATCACAGTAAGGACAGAGAGTGTCTCCCCCATCAAGCACAATTGGTTGTCTGCATGCATAACACCAGTGTGTTGCTCCACTTGACATCTTTCTTTTTAACACGATTTTTTAGTCTGTAAAATCTGCACCAAGATTCAACGTTTTGTGTGAAAGACACCCTCATATTCAGAAATGAATAACATTGATTTGATTAATCACAACAATAGCTACAAAGTTGAAATCAGTAAACAAGATTCAATACACCAATTAACTATGCTAGTATTATAGAATAACTTGGTAACTCATAGGAACAAGTCAAGGCCAAGTCAATCATGCAGTACATAGAAGCACATTAAATTGTCCTGTCACTAAAATTTGAACCAAGGACAAGTCAACAGTCAAGACTAATCTGAACAAAGGAGTTGTTGATCCAGAGTTATACATATACATTCGGATCAAAATATGAAACACTAGAACAAATTTGATGAAAGAAAAGCTAGCCACATATTCTTTGATTGTTTTTGCAAAAAAAACTGAAGTTTATTGGGCTCAAGAAAGGGTGCTGGTCACACCTTTTTAATGGCTTACTCTCATAATGTAGAGATTTTCAATATATTTTAACCATAATTATATAATGTAACAGAAATTTTGTTGCAAGTGCACCTAAATTTCACAACAGTTTACAAATCACAAATTGTAATCATCAAAACCAGATGCTAGATATCAGTGTAAAATTTCACAGAAAGAACAATTGCAGAAACAATCTGCTTTCTAGAGAAGCCATGCTTCCATCCTTCAACACAACAAAGAACAGTTTAAGGAATCAGGTCCAACAGTAACAAGGGGGAAATGCTCGCATATCAATCATAATAGAAAAGTTGAAATGAAATCAAGGTTTTCCTAGAAGGATTTACAACAATTATCAAAGATGAATAAAGGAACAACAAAACTCATCCATGATTCAGAGAGCACTTATCGTGAGAAACAGTAACAGTGGAGAGAAAGCATACCTAAACCCCAAGTTAAATTAAGAAGATAGCAACAAACTTGTTAAAAAAGAAGAGGTTTTTTTCAAATGGGGATTCAATTTATCAATACCCAGTTACTATAATGGCCAAATTAAGCTCGAAATCATACATAATCAACCACAAAAAAGAGGTATAAACCCAAAAAAATTGCATCAGTTCAGAAAGGTTCAGAATTCATCATAGTGAACTTATCAAAGGAAAAAAGAAGAAGCAAGAACTCAAAGGTTAGTACCTAAAGATTCCGAGTTTTAGGAAAAGAGAGAGAAAGTAGAGAGAGAGGGAGAGAGAAGATGACCTTTTATGCTTCTGAGGTTTGTTCCGATGATGCAAAAGTCTTGTTTTTACCACTTCAGAATTTGTGTTGGGACTCTTTCTTTTATACAATAAACTAAAGTAAAATTCCTAGTGGAAGAAAAGAAACATAGTGGAATTTCCAACACAAACTATCAGCAGTTTCCATGGAATAGTTCATGAAACAGCCATTTTTTTTTTACCGTGTTTGTTGCAGAATTGCAGTTACACGAGTTATCTTGTACAACCTTATGAATCAAATTTAAACACAACACGGAACTATTTATTTGGTGATCTGGTTTGATTTTGTCATCAATTTATAAACTTTTTTTATTGCTAATATCATTTTAGAACATTCCTATTGCGTTTTTGTGAGTTCATTCTATGATTCTATCTTAAATCGAGGGTAACATTTTTGGCAAAGACAAATATCTTCATAGACATAAGTAACAATTGTGAATCCTATGTTTAAATACGAAATTATTTGTTACCTTATAATAATCTAACATGAATGAGTTGAATTTGTTGACAGGAAAAACTTTAAATAGTATAAAAAATTGTTTCACGTTTAAGTAAAATAATATAATTCTTGTTTATTTAATTTTTTTTATTTTAATTAGTATTTTGTTTTGAATACTGAGAATAGAGTAAGGATTAACAAGAAACACCAAGAAAGTATTTTCTTTTGAATACTATGATAAGATATGATTTAGCTTCTTACATAATTATAACATTTTAAACACACATTTTTCTTAAAAAGATTTAAATTTCTTAGACATAATTATCTTTTCTTTAAAATTTAGTGATTTTTTTTAAATTAAGTGTCTATTAAATCAAATATTTTACTTTTTGGTTTAAATTCATGAAAAAAATTGTTTATTTATATTTTGTCTATAATATATAATATTATATTATCCATGCTGGATAATTTTAAAATATTTTAATGTTTGTGCAGTCTCTCAACTTATATTTTATCGTAATAATCAATATGGTTTTAAGCGACTTAATGTATACCAATTTTTAACACTTCAAATTTAAATAATATGGCATATATTTTAACTTTAATGATTTATGAACAGTAAAAATGACACAAATCGCAAAAAAAATACTCAAATTAAAATGTGTTATTTATTAGTTGATACCCAACTTAAAAAATTATGGTACTTAAAGTAAAAATCAATTATATATTAGATATTTGGAAATTATTTCAATTTTTTTTGTTACTCTATAAATTTTTTTATCATAAAAATCGACATTTTTTGCATAATGTGATGTGATGGCATAATGTCCATTTAAGTAATAAAAATGGCTTAATATTTTAAGAAATTAAAATTAAAATTAATTAATAATTTGATAATAAGTATTTGATTTGATTTGTTTTGTTTTTATTTCTAATATTTATCTTTTATTTAATTAAACTTGTATACAATATAGTCAATTTAATTTTTTCAGATAGATTAATATTTAACGTTGTTTAGAAAATATTAAATATTAAAATTTAGATTATCTTTCAACTTAAGATTCCTAGTTTAACATATGATATTTTTCAAATTTTAACACAAATAATACATTTCAAACAATATTAATATTAATTTAAGAAAATCATCACATTAATTATATTTAACAAATATAAAAATCAATTGAGTTAAAAGTAAATATAAAAACAAAAAAATTAAAAAATTAATCAGCATAAAAATTAGTAATGCAGATAAAAAAGATAACTTAAAATAGTATGACTAATTTACTATGTATCTTATTTAAAGAAAAATACTTGATCCCAAAGAGAAATCATTTTAATTAAATAAAAAATATTATTTCCAATCTAAACACTTATTTCTTTTTGAGAATAATTCAAGTATAAATAAAAAACTATATAAAAGTAAAACATAACTTCATTGTTTAAAATTTTTGATTTAAAATAATATTAAAAATTTTATGTATGTAAAATTAATGTTATATATATATATATATATATATATATATATATATATATATATATATATATATGATCTTTCGATGACTACAATTTTTCATATGAAAAATATAAACTCAACATTCCTTCTCTATTCCTTCTCTGTAATTTTATAGGATAACAAAGTATAAAACAAATTTGAATATCTAATATATTTCAACACAACACAATAAAATTAAGTGAATTGGGTTAGATATATACACTCTTAAAATACAGATATACAATTCTGTAGTTAAAAAAGAAGAAGAAATATAGTATTGATAAAAACATAATTTTATTCTCATTAGATTAAATTTTTTTTTTATTTCTTTGTATATAATAAAATGGTACCTCCTATTACAATTTGAAGTTAAAAATCGAGCATCAAACCTTAATTAAAAACTCAAATATTGAAGCATTTATTAACAATTTTTGAAATAACTAAGAAGAAAATGAGGAGCAATTGTATAAGAAAAGTGTTTACACTCTTAAGTAAAAATTGTTATGCCTTAATTATAAATTATAGTTTTTGACTTAGTAATAAGTGTTTGATTCTATCAATTGATATTAAAAGTTAAGATTATAAATTCAATTTTCGAATTGCTTAAAAGTTAAGATTATAAATTCAATTTTTGAATTGCTTAAGTGTCTTAACTATAGACTATAACTTTTAATTTAGGGGTAAGTGTTATTTGGTTTTGATTTTCTTATTTCCACGTTATTTTCAACATAATAAACCAAATAAAAATACTAAGGAAGGGACTTTTAAAAAATGCTAAAATATTAATTTAGTGTAAAAAAATCATATATTATAGTGACAATAAATATGTTAGATCAAACTAATGTGTCAATAATACATACTATGTAACCTATTTTCTTTGTTTTTTTATAGATAAATGTCTGATTTAAGTTGCAAGTATCTCATAAATTTAAATATTTTAAAATGTAATTCTTTTAATATTTGTGTTATTGTTGTACTAAGTATCTAACTTTTATATTTTTTCATTCAACTAATTGGCCAACTTGTTTATTTATTTTTTAATATTTTTAAATATATCAGTCAACTTACCATAGGAAGTTGACTCACAAATTTGAGGAGATTGACTACTATTACTACAGTAATATGATTGAGTCTAAATGTGAAATTATATTTAATATCCAATGTCAAATAGGTACCGGTAAAATTTAATATTTATAAAAAAATATAAATTTATAGCGAAAATGACTGTACAATGTAAATTGAAATATCTAAATAAAAATATTATTATTAAAAAAAGCTACAACTTTAATACATTTTTATAGTTGAAAGTACATATAATTAAAAAAAAAAAACTGATAAAATGAGACAGAAATTTGTTAAGAGAACAACGTGGATGGTGTAGATTTCATTGTGTTTGAACATAGGATTGGAACTAAGTACTAAATTACCGAAGAAATTAAAATAAGTTTATAAATTGATCTTTAATCGAATGAATTTAGAAATCACTGATAAAGTTCTAAGTTCAGAAAAATATATACTTTTTGTTTATTTTTAATATCAAAAATATCATTTTAATATATTTTTTTTGTTTTGTCTATAAAAAATAAATAAAAAATTATGGGTTAACTCTCTTCAATAATAAAAATTAACAATTAATATTTTTTGAATTTTTTTAAATGATGAAATCATTTAAAATAACATTTAATTCAAAAACACCAAACATTTACCATTTTTATTCTTAAGTAAGTTAGAATTGAAAATAAAAATGTGATGCATTGTATTTTATGAATATTGTGCAACCAATTCTTTTTAGTGAATACTTAAATGTATTTAAATAAAATTCACATTAAAAACATAAGCAGCATATTTTTATATATTTCCGGCAAATATGTCTGGGATTTATTTTAAAATTTCACTGATAAATAATGAACTCGGCAGTTATTTGACAAAATCATCATAAAGTTTCATTATAAAAACGTTAAAACAATAATGTGAACAATACTTTACTAACATTTATTTCTTTTCTTTTTTTACATCAAAATATTTTTAATTGACACTTGAGAGTAATAAATAATCTTCGAATCACAAAGTAAACTTTTCTTAAACAAAATTTTCTTCGTACACATAATAAAAAAATTAAGCAATAATAAATTTAAGAAAGTCAACTGTTTACCAACTTTGTTAAATTTGTTTGGTTACTTTCATTTCTCTCAAACTCAACTATTTATTTTATTATTAAAAAAAATTCCAGAAAGACACGTAGAAGAGACAGATAATATAATATAGAAGTGACCTACATCAATTATGAATGGATCCAACAGTGCCTTATTAATGCATTAATCACATTTGTTTAAGCATTTTGTCACTCATCAAATATCAGAGACAGAGGGGGCTTAGATTTGATCATTTTAATTTTGAAATAAAAATTAATTTTTTATATATATATATATATATATATATATATATATATATATATATATTCTAACTTTTTTAGAAAACAGATATACTCAAACTTTTATATCATGTTTTACTTTTCTAAATATTAATTATATAATTTTATAGAAAATAAAAATCACAATAAAAAGTAATATTCTCAAATATTTAATATAAAAAATCTCAAAAATTATAACTATATAAATATAAAATAAAAACATCAAACATTAATTAAATAGAAATAAACAAATAAAATAAATATATAAAAAAGTTGTGTTTTAAGATGACATAACAAATTAATGATATTTTACTCATTTAAAACGGTATGTTCATCTCATCTTCAATTTAAAATATCAAACATTATTTGTACTCATTTGAAATAAATTCAAATTCAAATAATATAAATTAATCTGTCATCCAACTTTTTCAAACACCAAAATTTTAGTTATTAAATACTAAACCAAAATTGAATTCCAACCAAACTACAATCTTAGTCGAAGGTAAAATCTACATAATAATATACTTTAGTATGAAGAATTCTAGAAATATACTACAGAAGAATGAAATCACAATTCTGCAGTTGCAGTGGTGGCTGTAATCGGTGAAGTTGATAAAGCCAAAGTCAGCAAATTTGGCTTTGGTGAAGGGAATATTCTTGGTTGGTTCCAAGAACAATTAAGCACCAACAAAATAGCTTAAAAAGAAAGTATATAATCGTTACAACGTGTCAGAACCAAACCTGTTTCATGCTACACACCCTGAAGAAGCAGATTCAATGAAACTAGAGTTGAGAAACTTATAAACAATTAAATGCAAGAACATCGTTCATTTATCTTAATATCTAAATAAAAAAGTAATATTCAAAGTTACACCATAACATGGATACTCGATATATCTATCTGTTTTTTTCCTTCTCACAATTCTTGCAACAAAACCACTACCGAAACAGACCAAACATATCAGCCGCTTGAAAATGGCCAAACTCAAAGTCCAACAAGAAAACTTAAATTTTGTTGAATGCAACAATGTCACAACTTTGGATATACTCATTGCATGGTTCAACTGTAAGGCGTTCTTCGATGAGGGTGTCCACAGACACAAGGTCATCCACAATAGTCATCATGATCTGCAACTTCTTGATTCCATATCCCACTGGCACCAGTTTGGCTGTATCAATTCAAACAAGCCATTTTAGATACACATTCTAATGTTTTCAACAAAAAGATAATGTCATCCAATCACAAACTACTATGTAAAGTAGCTTTCTTTGGACTTAAACAATAATTATCTTAAAAATCATGTTAACACTGATTTCTGATTGACTGATAGGATACGAAAATTTACAGACAGTTCATAGCCATTATAGTGAATGCATCAAATTTGCATGAGAAAAGTTTATGAAACTTTGAACATACATGCTCCCCACAATAAACCAGGCATCTCAATACTGCGGACAGCCTCTTCCAGCTTCTTCATGTCGGTCTCATCATCCCAAGGCTTAACATCGAGTAGGACAGAAGACTTGCCACCTATACAATGTCATTTAGTTACAGTTTCCAACAATTTCAGCAATAAAGTAAAATATAGAGATAAGAAAAAGTCCCTGTATGTGACAAGTTCTCATAAATTTCAACCTATTATTGTACTGTATAGCAACATGCCTAGCTTCTACCTTTCCCAAATAGCAAGAGAATTTTACGTGACTTAAACAAAGTCAAGAACAGCTTCTATCAATGTTGTATGCTCTTAAGAAAGCTTACTCTCTTTTTTCTTGGCAGACTTTTTAGCAGCCTCCCTTTCCTCTGCTGCCTTCTTATCCTCCTCTGTCTCGTCACCAAAGAGATCAAGATCATCATCATCTTCTTCAGCAGCAGCCTGACAATTCAAATAAATCCCAATGATTACATCAGTTGAATAAGTCCACTTAGCAGCTACTGCACAGCCACAATAATATATAGCATTTCACAATAAGTATCAGAATACTACAAAGCCAAAAGTTTATATTCTAGAATTCTAGAATACGTGTACTGCTTCTAATATTGTTATCCTAGATAACGAGTTCACTTAATAGACACATCTTGATGAACCCAATCAAGATAGTTTTAATAGTGTCAGAATTGCTTAACTAGTGTGAGGGGTTAACTTAACTGATGTAAAAATTATGAATGAATCAGCTAAGAGGCAATTAAACTGTTTTAGACATTTTTTTTTTATATTTTCCATTTTTAAGATGATTCAAAACCTATTTTATTGAGATTTATTGAACTTATTGTATCCCTCGCTATCACACCAGCTATATCCCATCCTTAGAAAGAGGGTGTTTTGGAGATAATGATTGTCAGCACAAACATGCTAATAGAAACGGAGATAATGATTGTCAGCATCCTCCATTTCTTTCAGACCTGGATTCTCTACATTCAAATTTCATTCAGCCAACCCTACAAACATAATCCCAAGATGGTCCTTTCATTTATATTCTATTAACCTTATAAAGTCTGAAAAACAAAACAAAAAAACTGGTAAGATTATACTTTCACACACACTCTGTGAGTGCATGCAAGCCACTTCCTAACTCTTCTATGAAATAGGACCCAAATTCCCAGCAGTGACAAAAAGCAACTGCAAGTGCAAGGTCCTGCAGCATAATCCAATGGCTCAATTAAAGATCCTCTGCAATTACATTTCAGACAGAAGGGAATCCAGGTCCCTTAGTGCCATGCCTCTCATTCCCATAAACAAAATTCACGATTTACGACTAAATTATTTATGCATTTTCAATATAAGAAACGATTTTTTCAAAAGAAAATTACACTGAGACAACACAAATATAAGATTAGAGAAAACACATACCGCTTTGGCAGGTGCAGCTTCAGCTGGAGCACCTACGGCACTGAATCTAACCCCTTGAGCCTTCCCAGGGAAGCTACTCAAATAAAATTTAATATTAACAAAAATGGCAAAATCCGACAAAGAAAAAGATGCAGAATTTGCAGCAGAAAAAAAAAAAAAAAGAGGAAATGAAGTGAGAGAGGAACAAACCTTGAGGCAAGATGAGAAGAGACAACTTCGTACCACTTGGCAGCATTGGGGAAAGAGTTCCCAGGCTTTTCCAAAACAGCTGCATACACTTTGATATCATCCTTTGTGAATAGATCCCTGAACTCAAACAAAAAATAAGCCACATACAGATTCAATCACCCAAATATCAGAAACAGTGAAAGATTGGTTTTTTAATGGAAAATGAATGAATGGTATAAGTGTTACCCAGAAATATAGGTTTTCCCAGAAAGGAATTGATCGAGGGATTTGATACCCTCTTCGGTGTGTAGATCTGAGAAGGTGACGGCCATCGGTGTGATTGAATTGAAGAGTGTCAGTGCAGAGTGAGGAGTGGTAAGAGTAGAAAAGGCCTCTGTCTTTGTTCAAAGATTGATATTTATAGTCTGCATAGTCACAAACCCTAGATCAGTCCCAACCTTAGACTTCTGAACTGAAATTCACGTAGATTTTAATTATTTGTTTAACCTTTTTCTAATTCTTGTAATTATACTTTCTAATTTTTTAAGTCTTTAACTTTTAAAGTTATAAAGACTAAAAGGCATTAAAATATATATATTTTTAAAAGATAAAATTTATAACAAAATGAGTTATTTTCAAACAAATAAATCTATTCGTTAAAATGAAAATTCAAGGTTACTCATAGAATTATTTCTTTTCCCTTCAAAAATTACTTTTTTTAACTCGAAAGGGTAATTTTTATAAAACAATATAATGACTCTGCTGCTGTGAGTATTGTTCAAGATGACCTGATAGTTGTTAATTCTTTGATTTTTTTTAACAATTTTTGTTTTCAGTTTCTTAATTGTAATTTGTTAGATGATTAAGACCCTTAATTTTAAAGATCAAAGTAAAATAAATATTATGGTCCTTTAACTTTAGAAGATATTGAAAAAACAATTTACACCCATCATAATACATAATAAACGTTCTAGATCATGCTGAATCTTGTGCACATACTCTCCACAAACTATACATTACACTCAATTATACCTATATATATATATATATATATATGCCAAAAGCTAGACAAGTATAAAAGACAAATTTACTAATTAAAAAACATAACAAATTGAATTACTACAAAGCATACATTTGTGATTTGTGCTCTTTGAATTGAGGTGTTACCAAAAGATTTTTCATAGAGTACAAGTACTTTCTGTTTTAAAAATTAGATAGGTATTCATTTTCCACACATGCATGATTCTTCCTATTTAAAAAAAATCAAAATTTGTATGAACAAACCATAAATTTAGTAGTTATAGAAATTGAAAATTAAAAAAAAAATGAAGGGATTAAGTAAAAAACACATCAATATTTTTCATTTTGCTAGAATCTTTAATCACAGTGACCATCCAAACTTTTATACACAAATGGTAAATGGTAAAGTAGGTTTGATCAATGCAGTTGAATTAAGTTGGAAAAGAAAAGTTGTCTAAATTAAAGTCACTCTTTGTTTTTTCAAGAACAATTTGCAAGTTTATGGACTAACTTAATTTTAAAAGTTAATATCATGGTTTTATTTTATTTTAAATAAGGTCAAAAAGACCTTTTGATGTATTGATCTGATATAAAAGTATCAAACCAGTCAAAATCTTGTAATCTATATAAAACATAGATAAAACGGAACTTACAATACCCCTACCTAGCTATGTTGCTGTCTCTGGAATGAACCTTTGGTGAATAGTACAATCACATAGGTTCAGATTCAACTTGAGTTTTGGTCCAACCCTTTTCATTACGATTTCCCACATTTCATGTATGTCAAAGACACAAATTTGTACACAAGCCTGAAGCTTCTACAGCTGCAGAGCATAATCATGCAGAAGAATCAGGCTTGGTAATTTCGTTACCTCACCAAAAAACCATTCGTTCTCATCGAACGTTTGGTCAAATTTCTTGTCCTACTTATGTGACAATTCTTGAAGGACAATGGTTAGGGGAATTGGCTTAGATTTTACCAAAGCTGCGCCATTAAGGCCAATCATGAATAACAACTTTGAAGGGGTTACTTAGGATGCTCGATAAGCACAAGAAATGATGTCATAAGATATCATCTGAATTTGGACACACACTGTCTTCAGCACCTTGTGAAGGTGATAAACTCGTACTTATTAAGCTGCTGAAACTTACTTTGCTACACAACACTGCAATAAAAGTGAAAAAATAAAGGTGGAGTTCCTCAACAAGGGTAGGGCAATGGAGGGGCAAAGTGTGGTAGTGATTCATGATGCATCTCGAGAAATCAATGTAAGAATTTTGGAATGGTCTCTGCGTAGCTTGTCTCTTTTGCCAGGAGATGTTCTCACACTGATTGCAGTCATGCATCAAGTTGTGACTCCCAGTGAGTAATCTTCCTCAGATTGCAGGGAGCTTCTTATGATGTTGTTCTATTCACCCCTTGAAATGGTTTTTGGAAGAAAGAAAATGGAAAACCAAAGCACCATGAGTCAATAAGTGTTTTGTTGGGTTGATTAATCTGTCTGTTTCTCTAAAGCATATTAATCCTTTTTTCTGGTTCTGATGGGTTGAAAGTCTTGCATCTACTGATGATAAAGATCAATTTACAGTATATAAATGGATAAATGGATGCAAACCTTATCTTATAAGTCGATTAGGTTTGAAGTTCACTTTTTAACACGTGATTTTTTGTAGTGGGGTACAAAAGCAGTGTGGATTGCAGATTAATGATTGGAGCAAACCAGAAGATGGTAGAGGCACAAGTTGCAAGGAAGAAGGAACAGTATATGAACAATGAAGACATTGCTCGTATTTTTCAGCAATACAAATCAGAAAAGGTGATATGATTTATAAATACTAGTGAAGAAAACCATAAACCCTCTATTTTTTAATCTTGTTAACTTTGCACACCATATTTTCAGGTTGGATTTAAGATAGAAATGGCTTTAGGGTCGTCATTGAAGGCAGTTGCACTGAAATCAGCCTTGAAGTTAAAGGCAACATGGCTTATACTAGACAGGTAATAAGATTAATTTAAACTTGCTATCAGAAACTATATGTGAAATTATACATTGACTAGATATGCAAGAACAGCATAACCCTTTTGAAACTTTTCATCTGAAGACTGTTAAATCTGATATATAGTTTGTAAAATGGAAACTTTTTTTAGTGAATGATCTTGCTAAAACCTGGTGACAGGAAAATGAAGAATGATGAGGAGTATTTCCTCAAGAAGCTTTCGTGTGGTATATTAAGAGTAAGGCGTTTCAATAAAATTACACGTTTAAGAGGACCACTACACCTCCCCCATGAATCACGCCCCAGTAGCAGCACTAATGAAACAAACACCGAGAGTATCCCACTACCAGACATTTCAGCTGAACATGTTTACCTCTTCAGCACTGAGACTTCTCCGCACAGTAAATACTCCAATACTCTCATACTTCCTCTGGTTGCATGTACACATGATATTAACTTGTGTTCTTTATCATCTTCTAAACTTTTCATTTCTGCATTCACATGTGGGTTAACATGTTAAAGAATTGTGCCTTGTACCAACTACCTGTGCAGGTACAGTAACAGATTATTCAATGAACCAGAAACAACCACAGGGACAAAAGAGTCCTCATGATGAAGTATGGTATTCAACTCCTGATCAGAGCACAGAAAGAAAGAGCAGTGAGCAAAGGGTTAATCAAACACATGAAGAACAAAAAGCAAGCAGAAATCATGGTAATAGGGAGAAGGACCTAAAACCTGAACTGAAGTTAAAAGAGGAAAACTGTGACATAACTTGTGGTGGTAGCAACAGGGAAAGAAAACAGAAAGAAGAAAGGTCCTCATCTCTTGGTGGTGCTAAAAACTTTTTTCTTGGAAAGGCCGAAGAATACACAGTGCGTGAACAATATTTCAGTTTGAGTAATTTTCATGTAAGGAACTAGTTTCAAATTTATACCTATATTCATTCCACATTTGTGTTAATAGATCCTATTCTTCTTTAAATCTATTTTATCAACTGTTATTCTCAGTAGAATTATTAAATTGTATCCAGGTGTTCTTGAAATCTGCAAATTTAAACACTTTGAATCAAGATATCACACTTTAACAAAGAGGTTCTACCAGAATTCATGCTTCTTCACCAAATTAAAAAGAGAAAACAGTTTTATACCTCTTTAAAATTTCAATCAATCATCACTCCTAGTTGCATAAACTCGTAAACATAAATAAAAACTATTTGATCTATGAATTATGCTGAAACTTCTTTTTCTCCAAAATCTAAATTTGAACCTCTCTTAGATAAACTGAATTAGGTCGTGAAAATCATATGCAAAATAGTTTATCAAAAGTTATATTAGATTAAGTATATAAACAAAATATATATACATAATTTAATTTATAACTTTCTTTGTTAGCTAATAAAAAAGTAGGAAATATGTATCTTTTTATTATTAAATTATTAATAATATTTTTTTTTTATAAAAAAAGTTTAACCCAGCATGTATAATATGATATACATGTAACTAGATCAAAATGAAACAATAAAGAGTAAGATGCTTATGAACTTGATAAAAATGAAAATAAGATATAAATTTTATAACTTTTAAATAACAAAAAGTAGTGAAAACGGTCAGCATGTGTTTGGATTAGACGATCAATTTATAAAAATAAAAATGAATGATTTTGAGAGAAAAAAACACAAAGTGAAATTCTTGTACATATGTTATTGGATTAAATATGTTTTTGGTAATTTTAAGTTAATTTTGAAATTAGTCTATTTCGAAACTTCAGACAAATTTAATCCTTTCTCTTTTGAAATACATAAATTTAGTTCTTTTAATCAAATTTTGTTAAGTTTATTTGATATTTCAAGCGCGTCTTATTATTGTATTTGATTTAGCATTAAAGCAAAAATGTGTCAAACAGTAAAAATAACTCAAATTCCACATATTTCAAGATATAAAGGACTAAATTGGTCTAAAGTTTTGAAATAGATTAATTCCAGAATTTACTGAAAATTAAAATATCAAAAACATATTTAACCCTATATTATTTTATCATTTATTAATATTTTTTTTCTTTTTTTTTAAAAAAGTGGATTGTAAAATGGTTAATTAGTTAAAACATAATTTATCTTATATAATTGTAAGCGTCAATTGGAATGTGAAGGTTGTTTATGTGAGATCATAGAAGCCTTCCAAAAAAAGCCTTGGTTTTCTGTTTGTAAAACTTCTACTTAAATAAAAATTGTATAGGTAATAATAATAATAAAATTATAGTTTAAATAATAATAAAATTATACTTTAAATATAATAAAATTGCCACAGCAGTGTCACAGTATTAATTCTTACAGTGTCAAATAACCTTAGGACTAATATATTCGTTCCGCCAATATTATTAGCGAAATTTGAAACAAATATTGACATTAGAGGTTTTGGTGGATGGAGTAAAAAAGCAGAGTGAGTAGATTCTAAAAGTTTGGTGTAGCTGAGGTAAACCTAGTTAGTGTTAATTTTGTTTACTCAGAGAAGGTGAAACCTCCACTAAACCCAGAACTAGGAAATTGAGGTTTTTCATGTTACGGGGAGTTTCACACAGACATATACACAAACACTTGGAGGTACCCTGAGAGAAGGGGAAGAAGAAGAAGAAGAATTCAACCCCATTGATCCATGACCATTATGCTACCAATCAAACATGTGACCAAACACCGTCTCAGATCCAAATCGTTGGTCTCCTCCATTATCAACCCTTGCTCATCCCATGCTGCATGCGCTTCTCTCGCAGCATCACCTTCTCCATCAACGCCTTCAACTTCAAATTCAGTTCTGGTCACGAAAAAAGACGTGGCGTCCTCCTTCAAGACGTGGTTCGCGACGCGAAAGTTCCAGCTGGACCCCCTCGTCAACCGCATCTACCAACTCCTCACCACCTCCGCCGCCGACGACGACTTATCCGCCGCACTCTCCGCGCTCTCCCTCCCGCTCTCCGAGTGCCTCGTCCTCCGCGTCCTCCGTTACACCGCCACGCACCGCGACATCCTCTCCTGCCTCAAGTTCTTCGACTGGGCCGGCCGCCAACCGAACTTCCACCACACGCGCATCACCTTCGTCGCCATCTTCCACATCCTCGTGCGTGCCAACCACAAACCCATCGTCCTCGACTTCCTCGACGCCTTCCGCCGCCGCTCGTTCCTCCACAACGTCCGTTTCCATGACATTCTTGTCGTGGGCTATGCTATCGCCGGGAAGCCCCAAAACGCGCTCCACGCGTACGCCAAAATGCGCTTCATCGGCTTGGACCTCGACTCCTTTGCTTATCACGTCCTTTTAGGCTCCCTCGTTGAGAAAAACTACCTCAACGCTTTTGACATCATTTTGAGGCAAATTCGCGCCAGGGGTTTCGAGAATCACGCTACCAATATCGTTGTTCTTAAGCATTTGTGCAAACAGAGAAGGTTGGAGGAGGCTGAGGGTTTTCTCAACGATTTGATGTGTCGTGGGGAGGGGTTAAAAGGGCCTGAAGTGAGTTTTTTGGTTGGTGCTCTGTGTGAGAGTTTTAGGTTTGAGCGTGCGGTTGAGTTGGTTAAGCAATTTGGGAGCTCGGGGTTGGTTCCATTGGATCATGCTTATGGGGCTTGGGTAAAGGGTCTTGTTCAAGGTGGTAGGGTGGATGAAGCATTGGAGTTTTTCTCTCAGAAGAAGGATTCTGAAGGGTATTGTATGTCCACTTTTAGGTATAATATTTTGATTTATAGGCTTTTGCGGGAGAATCGGCTTCATCAGGTACATGATTTGTTGATGGATATGAATGAAAGTTGCATTCCCCCTGATGCGGTTACCATGAATGCTGTTTTGTGCTTTTTTTGCAAAGTGGGGATGGCTGATGTTGCGCGGGAGTTGTACAATTCGCGGTCTGAGTTTGGTCTGTCTCTCAATCACTTGGCATGCAAGTATTTGATACTTACTTTGTGTTGGGATGGAGGTGTTGTGGAGGCGTACAACGTTCTCAGAAGCTTGGTTGACAAGAGTTATTTTCCTGATGCGCAGACACTTCGCACGCTTGGGAGTGCATTGTGTAGGGAGTGCAAGATTGATGAGATGAAAGAGTTGATGAATCTTTCTGTCGGGCGGAATATCGTGCCTCCTGCTTCAATGTATGATCAGTTCATATCTGCTCTGTGCCAGGCTGGGAGAGTGGAAGATGGTTATTTGGTACATGGGGAACTTAAGACTGTTGCTGCCAGGGCTTCGTATGTTAAGATGATTAAGGGTTTTGTTAAGTTGGGTAGGGGAGATATTGCTGCTCGGCTTCTTGTTGAAATGAAAATGAAGGGTCATAAGCTGAACTATCCATTGTGTACAGCTGTAATTTGCTGCTTACTTAACATGGATAATTCAAGAGGGCGCTTTTTCAATTTACTGGAGATGCTCACTCGTTGCGAACTTCCTCGTCACGCTTATAACTTTTTCATCGAAGGAGCTGGACGTGCCCTGAAGCCTGACTTGTGTAGGGAAGTATTTGAATTGATGCAAAGAAATGGTGTTGAACCCAACTTGCTCTCTCGTGTTTTTGTGTTGCGAGGTTATTTGCTCAGTGGGAGACTTTCTGATGCTCTGAGTTTTTTTAATGTTGTCCGGAGCCAGGGTTTGGCACGCAAGACGTTGTATACTACCTTGGTTGTTGGTCTTTGCAAGTCCAATAGGATAGACATGTCACTTGGATTCTTTTTGAGCATGCTCAGAGTTGGATTGAATCCAAGTCTTGAATGCTATGAGCTTCTTGTGCAGAAGCTTTGCTCATTGCAAAGATATCAGGAAGCAATACGTATTGTTAAAGCATATGAGGAAATGGGACGCCCAATTAGTTCTTTTATCGGCAATGTACTTCTTCAACATTCTTTGATTTCACCAAAACTCTACGATACATGCGTTTATTTAAGAGGAGTGGAAGAGGAGGGATTTTCTGGTAATTCAACACTTAACTTGGTGATTGGTGCATTTTCTGGTTGTCTCAGAGTGACCCATTATATTTCGGACTTGGAACGATTAATAGAGACATGCTTTCCGCCTGATATTTTCACCTACAATCTGTTGCTTAAAGAATTATCCAAGAGTGATATGGACAAAGCTCGTTTGTTGTTCGCTCGGATATGTCAAAAGGGTTATGAACCTAATGGTTGGACGTATGATATCATGGTACGTGGTTTCTTAAATCATGGAAGGAAAGACGAGGCTAAGCGATGGAGCGAAGAAATGTTCCGAACAGGACTTTCTTGATTTGAGGATAGAATCTAATAGAATATTCATTTAAGGACAATTGGTCTGTGTTCAATCAATGTGTTGAAGATGTAACATGGTTTACCCAATTTTGGTAAGGATATTATGATTTTTAACCATTTATTGGAAAATGGGCTACATTAATTTTAGTTTTTCTGTTAAATTGTTATTCTTAAACAATCCTTGTACCTTTTATTCTCCTCCCCCTTTTTTCTTGTGGAAGCATTGGAAAATAAATTATGTTTCCACCTTGTATTATTTATCACACTGGATTGACATTAGCTATGATATTTGACATAGCTTTTATACATCACCTTATTCTCCATGCTGTATTGTTGAAAAAGAACTTGTCCTTAATTTGAAGGTATTGATTGACAATGTTACAAATGATAAACTGGTCACATGAATAAGGGTACTAAGGATGGAGTGGAACAATGCCTTCGGTCCTGCACCAGTCGCCAAAGCGAAACGGTTTCTCTTCAGCAGATTTGTGTTCTGCATCATGAATTGCCAATGATATATGTTTTCTTGGTGTGAATTAGAGGTAGGGTAAGGATTATTTGTCTGTCACTGCAAATTGGGGTTGTGTATGATACATTTTTATTAGCATTGTCTCAAATATAGAAATATTAAACAGTGTTTAATTGAATTTTGTTTCCCCGATGCTCGGTCAGATAAACTAAACTAATCCAAGGTGTGCTTGTCCATTGGTTTGTTTTCCGGTGGCCTTCTAAGTTAAAAGTCGTATTTGCACCTCATCATCTGAAATAGGCCAATGAGATTCAATGATTAAGTGGATTTCTTAAGCATGTGTATATCCTAAGAATGCTGCTGATCAATCTGGTGATAACAGTGGTATCAATCTGAATGCCTTTCTTGAGAAGTAATATAGTTCAATGTCTATGTCATAAGAATCTGCCTCAATCAATTAAAATTTATGTTGAATGGTTATTGTGGAACATGTTCACTGTGCCTTAAACAATTGTAAGTTGAATCAAAATGTTCTTAATTGAGTAATTTATATAATCAGAGTTTGGCAGGTTTTAGTTTTACTGTATTAGACTCATAACCAGCAATTCTGTTTTACTTTATAATATTTCTATTCCTGATCCGATACTTTTTTTTGGTTATAACACATTTCTCTTTTTGATAATTCAACAATTCGTACCGTGCTTTGTTTCATAGTGATGTTTTCGTCTTGCATATAAATATGACGTGTATTTTCCGTGAACAGTATCAAGATAGGAGACAAATAGCTTTGAAATATTAGTAGCTACTGTTCTTGAGCTTTAATTTCATTGGTGTTACTTTTCCTTAGGATCTGTAGTTACAAGAATCTTAGAATTTATTTGGTTAACACAAGCAGCCCAAAGGACAGCGTATTGATTCTCTGAATAATGCCTATCAAAATTTTGTTGCTGCTGCTGCCAACGTGTTAGAAGCCAAAGAAAATGCCGGTTCAGTTAAAACAACAGCAACAGACAACTGCTCTTGAGAACTTTAAACAGAAGTGGGTTTTCTTACATGTTATTTATTCTAATGGAAGTAAGTATTTATTCTAACCTTTTCTTACATGTTATTGGCTGCTTTTCTAAATTCCAAAATCTATGAGCATGGACACGTTGTGTTGGCTGGACACGTTGTGGAGGTTTCAACTTCCAAAACTGGCAAGCATGGACACTGAAAGTGTCACTTTGTTAGAATTGACATCTTCACTGGCAAAAAGCTTGAGGATATTGTGCCATCTTCCCATAACTGTGATGTATGCATGAGTGTCTTTTGGATTTGGGTTTTACCTTTTTAATTAGAACACTAATATGTTTATTATGGTTTGATTTATGTGTTTTTGTGGTTACAACAGGTTCCTCATGTCAATCGTACTGATTACCAGCGCATTGATATATCAGATGATGGATTTGTAAGATTTCAATTACACTTATCTGTTACTCCTTCCCCTTTTCTATTGATACCCCAACGTGATTTTTGATGTGATGTAAATAAAGTTGTTTTGGTAGGTCAAATGGTTATTTGATTTTCTTTGATTGCATGTTTGGATTACTTTATTTCATGATCAAATTTCTTAAAAGTTGCAGAATCAGACCAAATGATTAAAGTAGCCAGATCAATGATTGATGCATGTGTAGTGAATAAACTATATATGATTGAAATTTCAACTTTATCATATCCATATATATGATTGAAATTTCATCTTTATCATATCCATATGATTTTTTGGTTTCGTTTTTCACCGTCTTTCTGATATTGTGGTTAATATAGTTATACAATTGGTTAATAATGTTTGTTACCCTTTCATTGAATATGTTAGGTGAGTCTGCTGACTAAGACCCTGGTACTAAGAAAATGACCTTAGACTTCCAACCGATGAAAATCTGCTTACGCAGGTTAGATTGTTTGATACCTATTCTGCTTTTTATGTTGAAATTTGCACAAAATTGACATTATGGTTATGAAGAATGAATATTTGGTGATGTCATTATTTGTCCTTACAAAGTGAGGAAACTGGCATGATCTTGATTATCTGTTAAGCTTTCATAATTTGCTCCTTCTTATACTAATTTTAATCTGCATCATGCAGATCAAGGATGGATTTGTTGAGGCGAAAGATCTGGTTGTGTCTGTTATGTCTGCTATAGGAGAGGAGCAGATTTGTGCCCTTAACGACATTGGTCCCAAGTAATAGTTCCATTGTCAGATTAATGGTGGAAAGCTGAAGTTAAACTGAGATGATATAGTATTTATTTCTCTTGTATGTGGGTTTGTATGCTAAATCAGCCAAAACTTGTGCCAATCTTACAATATGTGGTCAAAATTGGATGGCTTTATCTGGGAATCCTTGACCTATATTTTTGTTGTGTTGGACATAGAACCATAAACTGTTAAATGCTATGTTTAGATGCTATTTGCAAGTTTTTCAAACCCTTTTCTGAAAAAAAATTCTCATTATGATGTTTCTTAATTGCATTGCATTGTGAAATATATGCTTTGCTTAGGGTGCTAAGAAAGATGCAATCCCTGAATTCTGTATTTTCTGCACTGAATTGTATTTCTTGTTGCTTGAATTTTGTACCAATTCCTTCAAGAGACAGAGAAGGTAAAACATTGTTCCAAATTTACGGGACAGAGAAAGTAAAACATTGTCCCAAATTTATGTTATGTTTTCTTTACTTATATTCATTTTATACAAAAAGATAAAGGTAAAAAGCTTCTCATAATCTTGGATAAGTAACGTAGGAGAGCTCTTTCAAATTGGAGAATCTTTATAAATCAACTTTTGATTCATTTCATTTATCTTATTTTCTTCTTTTACATGTCACTTTGGAAAAGATTAAGATTATCATAGGTAAAACATTGCCTCAATAAATAAAAGGTTTGTTTGGCAGAAGGTAAATAATAATAGATATTTAATTCTCAAATTTATAATTAAACTAATTTTAAAAGGTCAATAAATTAGTTATAACTTTAAAACAACCATGACTTATGAAAAGTAATAAAAAGATAAATATTAGTAAGTAATTTATCTTACAAAAATATAGTTATTCCCGATAAAGAATATGAAAAATAAAATTTATCCAAAAAAGATAAAAGATACAGGGAAAACTAAAAGGCTGAAAATAAAGTATATTAAAGAAAGAAAATAAATAAATAATTCTTAATGTTATTATTTTACAAAGAAAAAAAAAACTCAATAAAGCTGGTTGATTGTGATATTAAAGTATTATTATAAATTATATATTGATTTAAATTTCAATTATTTACTCGTTATTGAGTTATAATTTGTGATTTGGATACCATTATTTCACGAACTTCTAAATCCACTGCCCTTGACCAATACAAATTTTTTTATCTTACGAATATGAAATTTCTTAAACTTACGTCAATTGTGATGTTGATCCTACATCTTCAATATTAACATTGGTCCTTAAAAAAAATCGTTTGAATAAATAATAATTTGAATTTTCTTTAGTTTCTGCAAATCGCATATACTCCCCAAAATTGGCGAGTTAGTTATGCGGAAATTTCTTTTTCTCCAAAACCCAAAATTTCTATGGATTAACCAAAGCTAGATTGATTTCTACTCTAAAATCAACAAAAGAAATGGTTATTTAAATGCAAAACAACAACTGAATACAAGGAATTTTATTAAACATTCTATTATATCAAATAAAGTCTAAACTAAGAGTCATAGAACTAAGAAAATAAAACAACAATGCAGTCAGAACCCTTCCAAAGAAAAGGCTTGTTTTCTTTCTGCAGAACTTCTACTTAAATAAAATCATATGGGCAGTAGAAGATAAAAATATTTTTAAAGTTAAAAAAAAATCTTAGTAATAATGTTTTATGCGTAAATTTAAAAATATATCTATATCCAGCATTGTCTTGTTTCTTTGAATGTTACCATATTAGTCTCACACAGTTTCAAAAATTGAATGACCCACCACCAATATCCTTGTTACCAAATTAGTCTCGTAAAATTTCAAAAATGGCCACATTTTTTGTCGTTGAATGCCAAGTAATGAAGAAAACAGAACACACCTTTGTGTCATACACACATGATAACTATTAACTAACAAATAATTCCCAAATCACATAATCCGCATCAAAGTGTGGGTAACACTGAAGTTCTAAAACAAGAAACTGATATAACTGAACAGAATACGAAATGCAATATTCAACTTTTTGCCTTCTAAGATGAAAAGAGTCTTGAAAACAAGTAACCATGGCAACCCTGCACAGTATCTAGCAGAGGCATTGTTTGGCATGCTTCCTCAGCGGCACGATTCATCCATTTTTCTAATATAACTTCCGCAATAGAAGCAACCTGATGCTGCAACAGTGCTGCACCAAGGGGTCCTATCAAATTTAACCGAGTGGCAGCAGAAATCACATCTCTAATTGTGATGAACATGTAAGCTCTCTGAGAACTAGTACTATCAAATCCTAGTGCTCCACATACAAGTCCAAAGACAGGAGCATGGTGAAACGACACAGTACCTAAACCCAGAGAAGCATCTCTCATGGTTTTGAGGGAGGGAACCTCAGAAAACACAGCTGAAGCCACCCTCATTAGTGCAGTTCCTTGCGAGATTGATGCCTTCCGACCCACTTCATTTGTTAGGGTAGCATCCAATATTTTGTCAAGCTTATGCCAGTTTTCCAAATTGGGCAAAATGCAAGCTGAGTGCACAAATGGAAGCAGTAAGCTTCCTGTATTCTCCAATATATGGATGATAAATGTCTTAAGATCATTGGAATCAGACACTAAGCGAGTCTGAATTGCTGCTTCAAGGCCAAACGAATGAGCAAATCCACCGGTAGGTAGAAGAGAATCAAGCAACTGCCATTGACTCCACTGTAAAACTGGGTTTGCAAAGCAGGGTGTGTTGTGTGCTTCATTTATTTCCATTCTTAATCATATGAGAACTATAAGAGAAAGTAACAGTAGCATTAAAAGTGGACGAAGATTAGAGACATCCTTCAAAGCTCTCCTAAAACTAAGAAGCAAGAAGAAAATATTTAAATGATATTACCTACAAGTCAAGATAAAATTGTACTGGGATGTGAGACTTGGAAACAATCTATAAATCAAGGTTTTTCATACTGTGATTGTCATTCAGCAATTACAAGTAAAGCTATTGCACCTAGACATTCTCTAATACCTTGAATCTAGTAACCATCAACCCAGACAAAAAAGGCTAAGACTTGTTTTCTTGAGATTGATTATCATCGTGGTTCATGAACTGGAAGCCCATGATATACCTATACTCTCCAGTACCAAGGCAACGGGAGCAATAATCAAGACCGCTCCCACCACAAGTCCTACACCATATTGGCCATTCACCTTTCGGGAGCATTTCCAAATGAGTCTGGTTTGTCCTTCCCCTTCCACAACACTGGAAGCAATCAACCCTTCCACTGCCCTCACATACCACACAATGTGGATCCGGCTTCTTCCTCCTTTTCCTCCGAACATTTGACTCCGTTTTCACAACCCAACACGGCTTCGAGAACGATAGATGAGGAGACGGTGTAGATGACCGAGATGGGGGCAAACCATTGAAATTCGTCGCCTCAAATCGGACAACCGTGGATAAATTCAGTGTCCCAAAACCCATCTATGCCAGCAGAACTCCAGTGCCCACTCCACTTTCACCAATGGAATCTGAAACAAACGAGGGTACCTACTCACTGTGAACTTCCAACAAACATCTGTTACACAGTGATCCCTGGTTAGTAATTCATCAACAAGATTAGGACAATTGCGAGTAGCACTCTGAAATGTATGCATGTACTAGTAGTTGAAGATAGATTAGAATAATGGGAGTCATTTCTGTCAATAGACCACTTATTGCTTTGTCAAGGGCACGTGTTCAAGGGCCTTGCATGATATGAATCTCGCCAGATCAATGTTCAGAAACTAACTTGTTAAATTGTTATGGGTAACTAACTTGCATCAATATTCAGAAAAAAGAAAACTTGAATCTATGTATATAGCTCACTATTAAACATATAAACTTGATAATGAATTCAAACCTCCAGTAATAAAAAATAACTGCTTATTAACTGACAATCAACTAATTTAACTGCTAAACAATAACTGCATCTTAACTAACTTAACTGACAACACACCCTGATATTTAATGCAAAGATTGTTTTTTCAGTTGTTAAGAAAAAGGAAGCAAACAATGCACACTGTTATGGAGTGAGGACAAGAAAAGCCAGCCGAGGGAATACCAGTAAAATTGAAATAGAAAGGCTAACCCAATTTACAACCAAGCTCTGAACAACTGTTACAACAAGGCTTTTGTTTCTCCATGAGACTTTTCAGTGGTACATACAACATTAGGGAGATAATAGGTTGACATTCCTTAAAAGATACAACCCTTGACAAATATCTGTCTATAAATATATATTATTCGAATCATATTTTTTATATTTTTAGAATAGGTTAAAGTGAATTTATTTTATTTTATAGTGTCAAAGTATAATTTTTCAAACAATTATCCAAAATGATATCTAGATATAGAGTAGTGGAAGATGGTTTTTACATCTTGGAGGGTATTGGGTATATTAGCAATGATAAGTGTTTTGTAATATCAACAAATTTATTATATTGCTTACCCTCTTTCATTTTCTAGGTACGCATAGGTAATGTTAAATATCAGGAATGCAGCAAGGATTATGACTAATTAAACTACTGGTCTTTGTTTTCACCAAGGAAATGGCAGAGAAAAAAAAGTAGAAGGAAAGATGTGGCTGGTTAAAGTCAAGGTGCAGGTAAACTGAAGAAGCACGAAGCAGAATTATGGCACATTTTGCCTAGATTTGATGATGAGTTATAGGTTTCAAAGAATCTCTCTGACCAAACAAAGCATCTCAAGTAAATCTTCCATCCATCATTAAATGCTTCAAGTACTAAACTTCTGGCCTTTTGTCCAACTTGAAATCTTTTCAATATCTATGCTAAATTCTCAATCTCACTGATGTTGATGCTCACAAGAGGAAGCACACGTACTTTAAGTTTCTCCTCTCTTTGTTCCTGTTCTGAGGAAGACCTTTCCATACATCTTTTTTTCCTCTGCAACCAAATGGATAATCTCATCCTAACTAAAATGCCATGCCTTAAATCTCAAGATATACATCATTGGTGATTCCCCTTGCCCATTGGATGGTTCTAGAAAATGCATCCCGCCACTATTCTACTGGGTCTAAAAGGTCTTGGTTTTATTTCTGGCGACAAAATTCACCTATGCTAATCTTCTAGCTAGGTCAAAAGACTCTTAAGACAACAGATTGAAAAGCCATAAAAAATTAAGACAAAGGAATTCATTTGAGACAATGGTAAAATATGGGTTTTTGCTGCAAAATCATACCAAACATCCAAATTGTTTAATCCGACGTCCTCTAGGGAACAATTACTTCTTCAAAACGTCACAACCCTTCTTAACTATCTCTAGTTTTCCCTGCAGCAAACAGAACTTTGATGGTTATATAAGGCACCAAAGTGGAAAACTAAAAAACAAAACAAAAAAATTCTTGAATTTAAAAACCCTAAAACCCGTAATTGGGTCATTTTACCTTGAATGAACCCTAAATCAGTGAACAAAGAACACTAAACCAGTGAACACGAAAGAACAACAGGAAAATGAGTCCACGGCAGGATTTGGAGGGAATGTGTTCTTTCGAGAATTTCGAAAGCGACAAAAGGGCAAGGGGATTGGAAGTGAGTGTACTGGGAAGAGTGATTTTGGAAAAGTGAGGAATGCCACTTTCAAAGAATAAAAATAAAAGAGGGACACAAAAAGAAAATCCGCAGACTGAAAAATAGTTATTTATTAAAGAAATGCCATTTTTAAATCACATTTTTTAATACTATTATATTAATAACATGATTAAATATGTTTTTTTTTTAATTTATGGTTAAAAATTAGATTATCTTTTTATTAAAATTTTAGATTAATTTTATCTCTTTTTATAGAATATGTAAATTTAATCATTTTTAACCTAATTTTAATAAATTTATTAAATATTTTAAATATGTTTTTCAAATAACATTAAAATATATATATATATATATAACAAAAAATATAAACCACTCAAATATTACAAATAAATATATTTAAAATTTTTACTAAATTTAAAAAAATTAAATTTACACATTCTTTAAATTTAGAGACTAAACTAATAAATTAAGTTAAATTTTTTCTTTTAAAATGAACTAATTTTACTTCTCATTAACCATTAAGGTATCAAAACATATTTTACTTACGATAATATAATATTTGAAAACCTTATATTTCACATGCGATGAATAGGACTTATTAAAATATTGTATTTTCAGGATAAAAACTTAATATAATATATTTTAAATTTTAAAAATCAGTGATTATAAATGTGTTTTGAAAAACAGAGAAATATTAAAAAAAAAAAAAAAATCAAACATAAAATTCAAATTTGATATTATACTGCAAAAGAATAATTATATTAAAATCACATTATATACATTGATTTTTTTTTTATGGTTTGACTTCTAAATTGTAATAATTAAGTGAATAATGTAAATATATTAAAGTAGAGTGCGACATATGTTATAAATTAATCAAAAAGAATAATTATACTCTATTTATCAATATTTCATCTTAATATATATGTGGCTATATTTTTAGAACAGAACATTTCATTGTACACTAAATGTCTCGCATGACTTTAACAGCCTCCATAAAAATTGTATACAAGTTAGAGAAGTAATGTATGTAAGCTGTGGTTTTTAAAATAGTAAGAACATATCAAAATAATAAATTTCAAAAAAGACTCGGTATTAATCACTTAACATTATGATTTACATATGTTTGTATCTAACTTTTAGTTTATTTACTATAATAATTTTTTATGTATCATTTTTATCATGTAAAAAAATCAACAATTTAAATATTTTATGATAAATTAGTTATGTCAAACTTAATTGAATTTATAAATTTAACATTTTTATCGGCGTTTATAAATTTGAATATAATTCAGAAACTAATAATTTTGAAATACATATGTTTATATCTAACTTTTAGTTTATTTACTATAATTTTAATGTTTTATGTATATTTTTTATCTTGTTAAAAAAGTCAACAATTTAAATATATTATCATAAATTAGTTATGTCAAACTTAATTAAATTTATAAATTTAACATTTTTATCGGCATTTATAAATTTTAATATAATTGAAAAACTGATAAGAGTTTTTAATTCTGCCATGCTTTAATTTTAAAAAAATACAAATTAAAACAATAATTTCAAGTTATTTATAAAAATATCATAAACAATATTAAATTCAAATATTATATAATTCCATAATTCATAATTCCCTTCAAAGAAAAAGTGGCTTCTAAGTGCCATAACATAACGGTTAATTCTTTTTTTCCTTCATTGAAAATTCAAACTTGTTATTATATGTATGGCACATCCAACAGGATTATGTTCTGTCCAATGAAATTTATAAGAATTTCAATTATTTTAATATTTATAAAATTAAACCAATTAAGGTCAATAACCCAATCATTACATATATATATATATATATATATATATATATATATATATATATATATATATATATAACAGTATTTGTACGGGTAATAGTACTTACCAACTAAGAACATCAATACATCAATACCTAATTTATAGCTCTATTTCTCATTTAATATTTTTTTTTTATCCAAGATTATGGTCTCTTAGTTTTTTTTCTTCTGAATTTTAGTATTTTTCTTTCTAAAAAATCTGTAATTTTAGTGTAATTTACAAGTTTTCATATATTTAATTATATTGAATTAACCATCAATGATAGTTTAAAATTAATAATATGATATAACTAATCTTAATTGCTCAATAATGTAATAAAACATATACAATATGATACGACATAGATATATCATTTCCAAATTCACTTTGGCATGAAATTAAAACTAAGAAAAAAAATTGAGAAAGAAAAAAGGCATAATGGTTGACTATTTTTTCATTGTTTCCCACTTTATTATGTTGACAAGAAAATTACCAACCAATCTCATATTCCTCTTTTGCTCTATTGCTTCATTTTTCTCCCAACCCCCATTATTGCCCAAACAATTAGCAAGAGTTGATGTGAAATATAAGTGGCCAAAATTGTTGTGGAAAATAACTCTTCTTCTTTTGCTATGATGAACACATACCACAGACAACATTTCAATTTGAATAAATTGTGAGAGCAAAGGGTGAAGACCACAAAACCATGTCCACCTAAGCTTCTACTATTGATGGTGAATGTGTAAAATCAAAGTGTCCTTCATCACTTCATAGTAGTCATTACCACTCATTACCATCAAAGTGGAGATCATCAATGGGACTATGTAGATATGTGTCTCTACAAATCATAGTGCTTTTCATAACTATTCAATAACATGGGAGACCTTTGCAAATGTGCCTATAAGCTACCATTATAGATAATCTTTGATTAATGTAAGACTTTCTTTTATCCATTATCTTTTGTATATATAATTTAAGTTTGTGTTAACAAAATCTAATTATGTGAAAATAATTTTCTAGAATGTTCATGATGAGAATATGTTGTAGGGATGTACCAACAATAAGACAAAATGATAACTTCATTTATATTATGTTGCTAAGTAAATGTGTTAGGTTAGAAGTAAAGATTGTATACATCATTGTTAAACCTAAAAAATAGACGTATTAATATTAAAATTACACACTAGTAAGAATTTGATAAAATTATTATAAACATGATAATTTTAAAATATGCATTGCTTATTAAATACACATTTGTTCTTTAATTAATTTTAGGGTTAGATATGTTTTTATCCTTTAACTTTCAGTGAATTTTGGAATTAATCTATTTCAAAATTTTGGACCAATTTAGTCATTTATCTTTCAAAATACGTAGATTTAGTCATTTTAAAGAAATTTTGTTAGGTTTATTTAATGTTTCGTACGTATTTTAGGATTGTATTTCAGTTATTTATATTATTTTATAAGTCATCAAAGTGTCGTACGTCTTGAATGTCGGAATGACTTATAAGTCATCAAAGTGTCTTGAGAGACAAACACCCATACTCTCAATTCTTGATTGAAACACAATGAATATAAAGTTTAAAATATAAGAACATGTAATGTTATAGGAAGAGAAAATTCAACCCAAATGTGTCTCTATCTTGTATTAAAAAGCATGCATATTTCTCAAAAAAAAAAAAATGTTTCGTAAGATTTTTTTTTGATGAAAAATATATTATTACATGATTAAGAAACTTGAATCTTACCGAGCATTTTTATGAAGCACATGAATTCTTCACTAGTGTGATCAAGATAAATGATGATTTCTTTTAGTATCATAATTAACATATTTAAAATTTTAAACTCAATATTAGGGAGAAAACATAAAGTATCCTACATATTTGTTTAGTAGTGCCTATTCATCTAACTAAATCAATACACATAGATTTTCATTGTCTTGCATTAGTTAGTGACCCGCATGTGGACAATTAGAAAAATACATTGAACACTACGAATTTTTGTTTTTTGAAAATTTAGTAAAAAGTGCAATCTTAGCACTATTGAAAAATAAAGTTACACCTATTTCGAACTTAGGTAGTTTCAATAGTGGAGAAATGAGTAAGGTCACGCGTTTTTGTAATGAAAATGGCTCTCACACGCCAAAATATCACATACACACATAACATCACAAGATTTTTTATTTTTTTATCATATAATAAAAATAGATGGTAAAAATTAGATTAAAAAAATGGTATTCAAATTTAGTGTATGGTTATATAATTTAGATTAATTTCTTTTACTTGAGAGATTTAATATTAAAGTTCCTTTAGTTGGATGATTTTAAAGAAGCGTGAAAATTAAAGTTAGAATTTCCCTTAATATTTCTTTATTCGTGAGAAAATAAAATGTTAAAATCCACAACACATTGGCACTAATAATTTGAATATTTTGAATGTGGCTTTCTATGAATTATTATTCTAGAAAAGTTGGTGTCTCTTGCGCCGCCTCACTATCACCACCACCTTAAACAAAATGATAAATGTTCGAGTAATTTAATATTGCAATTATATTTTCAACCCTAAATCAATCATTACTCTTCCCAATTTATTTTTATCTTCATTACCTCACAAACACTATATGCATTTACTCATTCATGCATTTTTTTTTTTTGGGTAAGACAAGACCTAAAAAAATGTGATTTTTCAATTAATTTTAAACAATAATAAAAAAATATGTTAAAAATTGTGACCGACCATTTCTCTTTATTTGTCAGAGAGGATCTTTCACTTCTCCTTATTCGTAATTAAAATAGTGAGCACAAAAAAAACAGTGTAAATGGTTAATCAAAGTGAAAACTCAGAGTAATTGCTTTTTATATTCTTTTTCTCCTCAATCTGACATCACTATATCAGACAGAAGAACACTGACAATTCCACTTTTCATAGTATCTTCATCAAATACTAAATTTACAATACCAGCGTGAAAACTGCTCCTTAGATCTCAGAAGCTTTGCTTTCACAACAAAGAACAGTGACCAAATTAATACAAAGTGTGTTGTGTTGTGTGCTTTTTACATCAACATTTAGTGATGAATGAGCAAAAGGGAAAAGGCATCAACTGTTTAAAGCTAAAATCTTTCAATATTTTTCTCTTTCTTTGCAGGACATGAACCTAGTCATATGTTGTTCTATGCTGACAGAACAAAAACACTTTTCTTGTTCTTATTTTAAGCATAATCAAGAGAAACAAAAGAAAATGGACAAAAGGTATCAACTTTTAACAGCCATATAATGGAAAAAACGGTGAAAAGCAAAATGAAACATTGATTAACACGAAAAGTAGGTCATATCATAACTCTGGCTGATCCATTAAATCACCTAGTGTTGTAGTAGTATTACATATATGATCCAAACTGTGAACAGAAGAAAGAAGAAAAGAGAAAAATGATCCTTGGAAAGAAGGTGCAGAAATTGGTATTCACAATATTTACTACATCAAAATTGCATATCTCATGCTATCACTTACCATGAGATGGTTCATTTCAGAAACCTGTGAGAATTCCCCAGTTACCCAAACCCCATCAGAACCATTAACCTGAGGGTGAGAAACACATGAGAGTATTGAAATTGGTGCTTGAAGAATGCTGCACACAAACCCCCAACCATGTTGTCTTCTGCTTCTGTCATCTCCAAATAACTCAACACCGTTTCCTGCTTCAAACATGCTCTCATCTGCAACCTTTGAACTCTTTCTTGTGCTCTGAAAGTTTCTTCTCACTGCTGCTAGAACACGCCACATCTTGTTTACTTCACCTACCTATAGTATAACTTAGTATTATATATATATATATATATATATATATATATATATATATATATATATATATATATATATATATATAGTTCTCAGCAGAGTAAGACAGAATATTGGGGACTATGAACCCTGCAGAGAAAAACAAAGAGTGGTTGTTGGAAGGCCCAACTCTTGTACAAGGCTTTTTAATAATGGTTTTTAGGTGGTGGTGTTACCTAGTGCTTGTGTTTATCACAAAAGTGTCATTGCTGTGAAATGATTGGTAGATAATTTTTTTATGCAGTGAGAAGTTCAAATTCTCTGGTCTTTTCTCTCTTCTGTATGTATAGGGAGAAAAAAAATGTGTGTTAAAATATTTTGTCTATACATTTCAGTTCTGAAAAAACCAGTCTTTAACTGTACTTAAAACACCCTGTTCATCCAAAATGTTTATATAGAAAAGTTCTGTCCAAAAAATACTACATTAAGTACCATTTCTCTCCCATTAATCAAAAGTGGGGTCTGTTATGCCCAACTTGCCGACAAAGCTGCCTAATTTACAAAAAGTCTCTTCAAGAGTCTTTTTGCCATCAAACTTTGGGTTTACTTTTGCTGTGTTGTCGTGGTGCACCAGTTACACACTTCAGATTTTACTGATATATAATAAAAAATTTAATTCCAAGTCTAAATTTTATATCGGATAAAAACGAAAAAGTTGAGTATCATACAAGGATAAAGGATGAAGACACGTAAATTTATTATTTTAAGGTTTTTATTGAAAATAGTGTCAATATTTTATGTTATTGAACTCAGGTTTCATTAGTGTTTTATCTCTCTGTTAAACTTCCTTTCTATATAGATAAAGAGTGGTATCAGTATCTTATAAGATGAGGTTACAAACTTTACAGAGAGAATCTTAAACATTGTTTTAAAGTTTTGGATTGAAAATGGTGTCAATTTCTTATGTAATTGGACTGCAATCTCAAACGTACTATAAATCAATCATTGGGTTAGAAACCTCAGTAGAGAATCTTAACCATGGATGGATGAGTGATCTTTGTACAAGGATTGACATGGGTTGTTTATTAGAAGAGCAATTGATGAGAATAATGCAAAGTTTTTGGGTTCCCCACAAATGAAGAGAGTCAATATACCGGTGCCAAAATGTGATGCAGACCCATGTGGGGGGTATGTCAATGAGTACTATTCCTCCACTAGAGAAGCCTTATCAACTTGTTGTGAAGATAAATAAAAATGCACACATGATTAACCTTGATCAAAAAGCAACTACAGCAACTGCATTATCATTAAGCAAAATATGCAGTGTATTATTATGCCTCCTTAGTTATCTAACCAGTGTTTGAAACTTGACTCATTTCAACTAATGCTCTGTGAGTCATGTGACTTCTATTTAGTCCAAGATATGATAAGTACTGTGCTAAAACTAAATCATGATTACTTGCACACACAACACCTAATTAAGCAATCGAAAGTTTCACATCAATTAAAAATAAGACTAATTCACAATATATAAGTGGGTGCATTCCTCATCTTACAAGCTGATTTTATAGAGTTGAGTTAGGTTTAAAGTCCACTTCTAACATGATATCAGAATGTGGGATTGAGTTAAACTTAAAAGTATACTTCTGGCACAAGCCATTCACTTTTGTTTATTCCCTCATAGTTTTCTTCTTCACCCAATAGTTGGATTTGTAAAAAATGTGGACTTGCATGATCCACGATCATATATGTAATAAGTCAACTCATCACAACCATAAGGGTAGTGCATGATTGTACTAAAAACGTTTTCATGCTAAAGTTGACACCACCACCAACCTTCCATTTATTTCATTCCTCTTTACTTAGCTTATTCCATTGACCTAATTAATTGCCTTCAACTCCTTCATCATGCACCAACCCTCATTGTCTAACAGTACAAATTCACCTACACCTCCCTCAGTTACTGCATTTCAAGTTTCTAGTTCTCAGGCAAGAAAGTAAAATATGGAGTTTCTTTTATAAACCAGAAACTTTGTTCTGTCTAGGATATAAGGCACTGACATTCTTGCCTTAAAACAGAGTTTATGGAATTTACGTCGAATTTAACCTCATAAAATTGATTATAAATTTTTTTTATTATTCAAAACTTTGGATATGAGACGCTACAAATTTATGTTTGTGAGAGATTAAATCCGATTTCATAAAACTAAAAATTCCTTTAAAGCAAATATCTTAACTTAATTATATATTATAATTGATTTAATTACTTCTTTAATCTTTGTTATTATTTAAAGATGTCGAACCGTCTTTTTTAATTTTAAGTTTGTGTTGATTTTTGCAAAATTGATACAATTTAATTTAATCTTTTGAGATAAATTTTTTGAAATTGATCAAAATTCTTTAATAAAAATAGAGTAGTTAATGAATATGATTTTTTTTGTGTAACTAATATAATTATAATATCAATTTTGATCGAAATCTTTATTCTGTTTAGAAAATAAATTTAAGAAAAATCAAATTGTATTAATTTTTTAAATATAAAATTAAATTGAGATTAAAAAAATTAGAAAACTAATTTGATATTTTTTAAAACAAAAACAAATAAAAGAGTAATAAAATTTTATATTTAGTCGATATAATATAATTTGTTTGTTCATAGTATGAAAATGTAAGGATATGCATGGCATGCATATCTTTTCTGTTGTATGAACTACATCAAGCAAATCCAATGATGTTGATTAAAAAAATAATTTTTGTGCAATTTTTCAGTGTTGCTTATAATGCTTCGTCATTTTTTCTGTTTGGAGAAGAAGTTAAAAATTTACAAGTTGGTCACGGAAGAACAATTCTGACCAACAACTGCTTTTAGCAGCAAGTTTATCACATTGGGGAGCAACTAAGGATAATGCCATGTCCTTGGATAAGCACCAGTTTTTATTTTTTATTAAATTCGATATTTAATTTTGTGGGTCTCCTTCATGGTTTTGGATGAAACTGAGATAACACCTTTCCTATTTTGTTGCTATTTTTTATTAAAATTGGAGTTTTAACTCAACAAGTAACTTGGATTATTAATGTGACATTTTTTTTTTCAAAGTTATCTATATATATTGAAAAGATAATAAAAATGAGAAATAGAGACAAAACTCACATCAATTTATTTCTTTAAGTTGCACAATGAACTCGGTAGTCCATTAAAATAACACATTTTTTTTCTTTTTCTTAATTAAATCAATTTATATGTGTTCATAAATTAGTGATTCACCTACCACACATGTTTTAATAAATAAATAAATCGTAAATTATACTTAAATTTTGATAATATGTTGTATGATAAGAAAAAATTTGGATTTTCTGTTGAGTTTTTTTGTGTTATTTATTTACTGTACTTCTATAATATACTAATTACCACTAATTTTAAAGTTTTAAAATTTATTAAAAATACTAATAAAGTATATTTTTAATGTTCACAAAGGACAATATCAAAAAATCAATAGAGAATTTGGACTCGATAAGAAATAAAGACACAAAACAGAATACAAATCCTTCAAATGATCGAAATTCTTAAAAATTTTGCAATTGCTTAAAATGTTTTGACTCTAACATAGGGATTTTCCTATGTTTGCATAAATATTCATCAAATAGGAGTTCCATTGCTATAGGTTGAGTTTTTAATCATAACTAGTCATGAAATTTTAGTGGATGTAATTGATCCAATGAACAATCCCAAATCTATTATTGAAATTAATACAAAGGAGTTAACTTTAAAAAATAAATATACTATAATTAAGAAAGAATGGTGATTTTACAAATTCTTAAACAAAATTTGTTAAAAGTTTTACATCAACTAGATATAAGACAATTTCATAATATATAAGTGAGATGTAAACCTCACCTTACAAACCGGTTTTGTATAATTGAGTTAGAGATAAAACTCACTTCTAACATGATATCAGAATCAAGTTAAAACATATCTTAACGAACTTTCTTGATCCTAAAACTCATTTCTAACAAAATTTTTTACAAGGGAAGAAGAAAGATATGTTCTTTGTCAACCATGATTGAATATTTTGGATGACTGAATTGTAAGGGGTTAACACAAAAGCTATAACCTTTTTTGGATAAGAATCAAAACAACTATGATGAACATTATAATCATTTGCGAGAGAACGAAGCGATTGCACTAAAATATTTTTCACAAAAGTTAAACACTAAAATTCAAAAGTTTTTAAGGTGCTAATAAAACAAACTGTCACAACAAAGAAAAATGACAATTCAAGAATAATGCCATAAACAATTCACGTGTCATCTTTTATCCACATGAATGGAAGGAAGCTAATTCATATTAGAACCCACAAAATAATTATGAAAGGTATTCTTAAATAAAATGTTATTTAAAATATATTGGTTTCATAATTTGATTTATTTTCGTGGACTTGTCTAAATTTAGACGACACAAATTACCAATCAATTAGATACTGCTTATAAATTACACCTTACAATAGTCTATTTATAAATTGAATTAAACATAATTTTATTTAGTAAAGTAGTATCAAAATAATTCAGAGGTTATTTTATTCGAGTTTTGATTATTTTTATACTTGAATCTAGTCTACCTAAAAATAATAATACTATATCTAAAACTTTAAAATAACGAATTTATGAATATTTAATTTTAGGATTAAATATATATATTTTTTAAATTAAAATTAGTTCATATTCAAAAATTTTATCCAATTTAATCCTCCAACTTTAGAATTTTATGGATTTAGTTCTTTTAATTTCAATCAAATTTTATTAAAATTATTTAACGTTTGAAATGTTAGAATGCTTTCATGATAGTATTTGAATCATTTACAACATATTCTCTCTTTAATATTAGCTTAGTAATTATCATCAAACATGTTTGAAACGTCAAATAAACTTAACAAATTTTTAGTTAAAAAGACTAAATTCACGTGTTTCTAAAGTTAGAGACTAAATTAATCCTTAAATTTATAATTATCTTCGTTTTTACTAATAACTTATATTCATGGTTGAATTTTTCTATGATTAGCATATAGTATATAAATATAGTATATAAATATGAACATCATCTTGTTTTGTAAAATTAAATTAAACATAAATATATTTACTAAAAAAAGAATTGATCCATTCAAATTTGTAACCTCTTAAATGCAAGGGTTTGATATGCTCCATTGGATCATTTTCTTGAGACCACTAAGTATATATATTTTTATTTGTGTACATGCATGTTACTTCTCTCCTCCACTAGTTTCAACATATTTTAACATAAACCCTATTGATATGGTTTAACATTAATCTATATTATTCTAGATGAATTGAGAAGAGAAAAAGTGGTTGACCCAGAAAATGATAGATTATAGAATATTAGTGATTAAATTAAAATATATCTTGTGGCAACATTATCACCAAAGCTGAGGGAATTATAGCATAGTTTTTGTAGGAAGAAAGTGAAATAACTTTATGAAATAAAATATTGAAGATTTATCTACATTATCTTCTTTCTTCCACTGGCCCATGTGACTTTATAGGATTGCACTCAATTCATAGTGCATTATTTTAGTCTTTCAACTTTTTCAATTATGTTTTACTTTAAACTCATGAATACAGACAACAATCATGGTTTTTCTTCCATTATCTTTCTTTGCAAATTAAATTAGTTTATAATCACCTTAAAACAAATGGGAATTAAGTTTCAGAGTCAAAGTCAACTATCTTCACTAAACACAATAGTTGAAGTATTCATATCATGAATTGTATTGGTGGGATTTAGACTTTAAAACAAATCATCTTATAAATAAATGGGAGGTAAAAAAATATCAAAATATTATTTTTCTAAATTGGGAATTTTTAAAGCACTACTTGATCATGTTTGAGTTTTGTAGTAATATCATTTTAAAATTTAAACATTGTCAGAATTTTTATTTTATCATTTATTTATACTTAATAATTTATTATATGCAAATATTGATTGTCATATCATACATAAATTTATTTATTCGTTATAATGTTGTTATAAACAATAGGATAAAATATGTTTGTAAAATTTCAAATATGCTAAATATGTCCTTAAAAACAATATTCACATTGTTTTAACCACCCTAAAACTTAAATATATTTTTAAGTTTTTTCAGTGATACGTGAAATTTATAATTAAAAGTTATTTTTATTATATGTATAACTATCATTATGTTAATGTGGTTATTCTGTTAAGTTTTCCAATTATATTATTATATATATTGTTTTTTTTTTCTTTATAGGTTATAGGTATATTATACAACTTTTGCATAGTTGAATTACACATTATATATGATCATCGCGTTTATTCTTTTACGTTGGGATGTCACTGGTTTTTTTAATTTAAAAAACAATAAGTATACTACTTAAAGTAACTTTTATAATTACATGTATAATTTATAAAATTCATAATGCATTGTTATATTAATTTTTTATTATTAATGAATAAAAAAGTATAATTATATTAATTAAGGTAAATGTGATTAGTATGATTATTGTAGATGAACTCTCAAAGTTGATTTATTCAAATTAATTTATAAAACTACTATATATTCATGTAATTAACAAATTTTCAGAAAATTCAAATTAGTAAATTTTCGTAATATAAATATGAGAAAAAATGATTGGTAGTTTAATCAACATTTTTATAGGCAGCATGTATGTAGTCGAGTCTAAATTCATCACTAATTATTTTGTATTATTCTTTAATGTATCTCTAATAAAATACATTGATTTTCATAAACTAAAATATTTTAATATATTTGAAAATATCAAAATAAATATAATTTTATTCTTGTGTATCCGTTGTTTTATCATTATTTATTATTATTAACTTTCCCTCTCTCTCTTTTTTTTCTTTCTTCCTTTTATGTTTTTTCTTTTATAAATAGTTTATTTTATTATAGTTTGTACTTGAAAATCTTTATACGCGTGATTGTAGTTTGTTTTAATTCTTTTGAAAATACAAAAAAATAAAAAATAACGTTTTTATGTTATTTACTATGGTTGTTTGTATATTATTTACAAATATGTGACATTGTTTTGTGTATCATATATGATCTTATAATTGATAAAAGAAATGTTTGTAGTGGGTTGGTGGGTGGTGATGAAATTTGTGGTAGTGATGAAGAAGGTGGTCAAATCAATGGAGGAAAAGATGAACAATACGTGACAAAAACTTTATTATTATAGATGATAAATGTTAAAAGTGTGTATCTTATATTAATCTATAAATTCTTAATATGATTCATGTTGGACAAATGAAGTTATTTTCTTTTGGAATTTGTTTAAATGTGAGCATATAAGAGTAGATTTAGGTTCTAATGCATTACAATGAGATGTAAAGTAAAATATTATTAGCTTATATAATTTTTGTTTTTTAAAATCTTTCAATTTAATTTAATGATTAGTAAAATAAGTTTGATTAAAATTGTAAATGAATAACATATAATATGTTTTCTTTATCAATTATTGTTTAACAATTAAACTTTTGCATACATTAATCTACTCGTTTATGTAAGGATTATTCAAATTCATTTCGATTCTAATAAGAATTTTTTATACTGTTTGAGTGTGGAATATCTAATTTTTTAAATTAGATACTGAGACATGATGATGATGAATATGTATATGTTAAAATACTAATTATTATTTTACATAGGTATTAATATTTCGATCTTTACATTCATTTTTATTTTAAAATATTAAAATGTTTTTAATTTATTAATAACACTAAAAACTTATATTAATTTCATTTTTATAATATTAATATGTTTTATTCCTTTCTACAATTATTTAACATTCAACTATTATCTGATAATACCATGTTTTGGTGATTTTTATTTTATTTGTACAAAAAATATTGAACCAATATTTGAAATAGGAAAGAATGAGTAAAAATATAAAGAGATACGAAATTATGAGATGAATATGTAATAAAAGTTTATATTAGTTGGATATAAAAAATAATTTTTACTTTAAGAATGTGACGAGACAATCAAACTCTTAATCATTTTGTCTCATTGTCATCCATAGTAATTTGGATATATGTAGGAGTTGATAGGTTTTTTTTTTTTTACTTTCTATTTTGTACTTTTAATGCACACTTACAAAATTGACAGTTCAAAAAAAATATTTATATAAAATAAAAAACCTTTCAATTTAATGATAAGTAAAATAAGTTTGATTAAAATTGTAATTGAATAGTATATAATAATATTAGCTTGTTTTAGATAATAAGAATAACTTATAAGTCGAGTATAATTTTTTTAAAAAGAAATGTAACTTATATAAGTGGTTCGTTGTGAATTCTTTTAGTTTCTAATAAAATTATTAAAAAAAATCACGCAAATATTTATTACAGTGATACTTGAAATCGATAAAAGACAATACAAACTCTAAGGACTCAATAATATTAGTTAAAATTACAAGATAACAAGACAATCAATTGACAAGGAAAATAATATAACATACAAAAATATAATATATTAAAGTATGAGTTGAAGAGATTTGTGTACGAGGGATTAATGAAAGATCCATGAATGTACAAAAATGTGTGTGAGATGATACTCTAGGTAAGTTTAGGACATATGTTAAAAGTGTACTTGTATTATTAATTATATATTCTTAGCCGTCAGCAGATATCAGGAATCTTCTTCTCAATGAATAACATCTTTGAATAGTCACTTATCAATCAAACCCAAACCCATCATGAGCCGTTGATCAAAAACACAATATGATGTATTATCCATAAAATTAATAACATGTGTAACATAACATAATTGATACTTATTGATTAATGTTAATCCATACTAATAAAAAATATATAGAATAGAGAATAATAATCTTATTAGTATCAATTATTTTGCACATGATTATTAATTTTATGGATAATACATAATTTTGAATTGGATTTATGATCAAGGGTCCCTTCAATTCACTCAGTGAGAGGTTTATGTTCAATTACTACTGAGTTGTCCCTAGACTTATTGAGATCCTTGATAACTTATTGAGGTCACTTATTGAGAGGTCCCTGGTTGATGCTAAGAGGTTCCTGGTCTCTTGTTGAGAGATTCCTATTGTCTGCTAAGAGGTCTCTCGTCCATTTTGAGAGGTTCCTAGTCACTTATTGAGAGGTCCTTGATCACTCGTTGATAGGTCAATTGTCTTTACTGAGAGGTCCTGGTCATTTGCTGAGAGGTCCCTAAACACTTGCTGAGAGGTCCTTGGCCACTTGCTGAAAGGTCTCTAGTCTTTGTTGAGAGGTCTTGATCACATGTTAAGAAATTCTTGGTCTCCATTGAAAGGTCTCTGGCCTTTTATGAGGGTTCTCTAGTCACATGCTAAGATGTTCATGGTCTCTGTTGAGAGGTCCTTGGTCATTTGGTCACTTGCTGAGAGGTCTAAGATCACTTGTTGAGATGTCCATCGTCTTTAAATCCCTCTTGTCTTTGTCGGGAGGTCCTTGGTCTTTGTAGGGAGGTCTTTGGTCTCTGTTGAGAGGTCCTTGCTGCGAGGTTCCTGGTCACTTGTTGCGAGGGAGGTTCCTGCTCACCTGTTGAGAGGTGTTGAGAGGTCCTTGGTCTTTGCTAAGAAGTCCCTAATCACTTGTTGAAAGGTTCCCGGTCACTTGTTAAGAGGTCCATGGACACTTGTTGAGAGGTCATTGGTCACTTGCTAAGAGGTCCTTGGTCTTTGCTGAAAGGTCCTTGGTCTTTGTTGAGAGGTCCCGATCACATGCTTAGAAATTCTTGGTCTCCGTTGAGAGGTCTCTTATCTTTGGAGGGTCTCTTGTCACATGCTGAGAGGTTCATGGTCTCTGAGAGGTTCATGGTCTCTACTGAGAGGTCCCTGGTCTTTTGCTAAGAGGTCCTTGGTTACTTGCTAAAAAATCTCTCTTGTCTTTGTTGGGAGGTCCTTGGTCTTTGCTGAGAGGTTCCTAGTCACCTACTGAGAGGTATGTTTGTGGTCTTTGCTGAGAGGTGTTTGGTCTTAACTGAGATGTCCCTAGTCTTTGTAGGGAGGTCCTTAGTCACTTCCTGAGAGGTTCCTATTCAATTGCAAAGAGGTTTCTGATCACTTGCTGAGAGGTTCCTAGTTACTTGCTGAGAGGTTCCTAGTTACTTGCTGAGAGGTCATTAGTCACTTGCTGAGAGGTCATTTGTCACTTGTTGAGAGGTCCCTGGTCTATTATAAGAGGTCCCTGGTCTATTATGAGAGGTCCTCATCACTTGCTAAGAGGTCCCTAATTTCTGTTAAGAGGTTTCTGGTCTTTGCTGAGAGATTCATAGTCACTTAATAAGAAATCATCTGCTAAAAGGTGAGAGGTCTCTAGTCTCTTGGTAAGATCCTTGGTTACTTATTGAGAGGTCCCTAATCTATGTTAAAAGGTCCCTTTGTTGAGAAGTTCCTGGTTGCTAATATCTATTGAGAGGTCTTTGAACTCTGCTATATTTGTTGTCTGAATTTTTAATTGGGAATTTATAATTTATGTTTCAAAACATAAAAAAATTCCCAACCAGGTGATTTTCCAAAAAAATGGGGTTTTAATTCTGATTAGGGTTCTTTTGAAATTTTTATTATATTAATCAAATTAGATAAGACCAATGATAAAGAAGTAATTGAACCTCTTTATTATTTTTTGAATCCTAATTTAGAAATTTAAGATCCTCAATTTTTCATGCTTGGTCAATGAACCCTTAATAAAATTATGATACACACACGTTTTAAAAATGAACAATTATATTAATTATATTTTATCTTACTTACTTTGAGTTAATTATATTATATCTTTACCTGTAGAGATCCAACCTTCTCAACAAGTAAACTGACTAATAACTAATAACATATGTCAATTTTAGTCAATAATCAAACCTATAATAGAATCTAAATTTATGTATTAGTCATAAAATAAATTAATAACTATTTGCAATATAATTAATATTAACAAATAATATAATTTATTTATTAAAGAATAATAATTTTATATAATAAAATTATATGAATAGCACACTAAAAGATTATGTCAATTATATACATGTATTAATGTATCATTTAATTTAATAACTAATATATAAAAAAATTAAGATATTACTTACAAAGAAAGTCAAATAAAATAAGAATTTTCACTTATTTAGACGTTAAAAAAACAAAACTTGCACATTCCAAATACGATGGTATCTTAATAATAATTTTATATTCGAAATTTATATTTAGAAAACATATGAATAATGTAGTGCAGTAACTTTGGTAGCAAATTGGATAAGATTATAAAATAAAAATGTAATTGTGATCTATCAATTGCTATTACATAATAAAAAATTATAAGAAAATAATTTCAGAAATTGAGGGGTATAAATATTCTGAGGATGTAGATCATATTATCAATATTTTCTTTAAGCCATAAGTATCAATTTCAATCATATAATTTATTAGTTCAATGACAATTATCTATCATTGAATAATCCTTTGATCTTAACATCACAATACAAGTTATTCTCTTTAAATTTGGAAAATTTATTTATAAGTTAATTAAATGTTTGATTACCAATTATTTAATATAATCTCAAATATTTCACGGTCACGTTTTTACCATATGACACTTACAAATAATTACTAAAAAATATATTCACCATATTAATTTTATATTGATGAATTTTAATATAATAACTAAGATTAAAGATCAAGTATAACTTAATATCAATAAAAATAACTCAAAACTGAAAAAAAAAAGATCATATTTTTATTTGTTGGATCTAATTGGTTGTGAAATTTAAATTGTAGCACCTAGGGGATTTTGAAAATTTAATGTTAATTTTATATATGAAATATAACAATGACCTACATGGTCTTTATATTTTTTTTTTTTTTTTTTTATGAAATATCAATAAAAACATAAATATTTGATTTTAGTATTTTACCATTTTTAATTTCTATATTGATGAGAGTTTATCAAACTCTTATTTAAAAGATGATAAAATGCAAATGCGTTGGTAAAAGAATGATATATTATCGTCTTAAAAGCATAAAACAAGAAAGTATATTATTTTAAACATTCATTGTGTTTAATTTTAATGATGCGACTTTTGAACATATATATCTTTTCAAAAGATTTTCCTTATTTAATAAAATAATATTAAATAGTTCAGATTTTAGAAAATAAAAACTAATAAATTACAACTACAAATATTTTTGTTCCCATTTTGTCTTTCCAATCAGATTTCATCACTATAATTAAATAATGTTAATTATCTTTTAGAAATTAATGAATATAACTTATTTCTTGTTTCTTTACCATCCAAAAATATATGTATTAGAAAATAACATAATTTTACAACTAATAATTTAAAATAACCTCTTATTTTGAAAAATTGAAACAGTATGTTTTTCTTATATAATTTTTAAATTATTTATATTTATATATAAAAGACCTCTTAATTATTTACTTTTATTTTATCTTTTGTTATATAATTATTTATTATTTTTTAAAGATTTATTGTCTTTTATAAAATTATTCAAACAGTTACTTTTTTCATTTAACAATAATTCTTTTTATTTTATTTTATTTTGTTCTTAATAAATATAAATTTACTTTATATATAAATTTAATAATATTATAATATAATCACTTATTAATATAATATTATATATATTTAAAAAATAATACAATATTAATAAGTTTAGAATTTTTTAAAATATAAAAGTTAAATTTATATTATTTACCATCCTAAATTATTTTCTATTCTAAAATTTTGTGAAAAAACCCATTCTACATATTTAAATGCATATCTACTGTTTGATTAGAAATTAATTTGCGTTACTTTATTAATTGACATAAATTAGTTTTCAAAGGATAACTTTTTATATTTAATTACAACTATTTATAATAATTTAATAGATAAGTATAATTAATCCAAAAACATATTTTTCTAATAAAATCTTATACTATTGATATTAACATAGATTAATTTATAAATACAAAATATTTTTTAAATAAAATGTTATACTACTTTTCAAACGTTGATAAAAAATGTATAATGGGTTATAAAACAGTATTGATATTTTTTTCTTATCAACTCTCATGTAACAGTGAGATTGATATATTGATATAAAAAGAGTAAAATACATTAAAAGACATGTATGAAATATTACAATTGTAATTTTTCTAGTCTAAAAATGATATATATATATATATATATTATAATCAAACTAATAATAGTAATAGTTAAGTCATCCTAATATATATTATTTGATTGTTTTATTAAATGGAAAATAGACTTGAACAATAAAATCAAAGTTAAAGATATACTCTTTAGAAAATTACTCATATCTTTACAACTCCTATATCAGAATTTTTTCTTTAAAGGCTTTATTATTTGATTTGTGGGTAATTTTCGTGAAAATTTCGCGCGCGAGAAACCCTAAGCGGAACCCTGATTCGTCCGATTCGCTGTTGAATCCGAATTTGGAACTTCGAAGATTAGGGAGCAATGGCTATTGCAGCTCCAGGGCAATTGAACGTTAATGAATCGCCCACTTGTGGATCCAGAAGTGTCGATTGCTTCGAGAAACTGGAGCAAATTGGCGAAGGCACATATGGGTTGGTTTCAATTTGTGTACTGCTTAAGCTTTGCATTTTTTTGGGCTGTCTTTTTGAACATGGAAGTTGAAAATGTATGTTCTCAATTATAACAAAGCGTGTTTGCTATGCAACACTCTATTGGAATAATCCGGTAGATTTTGTTGAGCTGGGCTGAAATTGAAAGCAACTTAAACCTGAACTTTTAGGGTCTTGATCCTGATCATGTATCTCTTATCAATCAGAATGTTTTAGAGTGAAGAAATCTTTATAGTTATTTATTGTTGGATGCTTTGGGTTTAATTGTAATATATCCTTCTTCTTTTTTTTAATTTATTTATTGGTTCTATGGTTTAAAATTGTGACCACCGTTTTAGTTTTGTTGGCAATCCTTGATGTTGTGTGAAATTTTGAAAAAATGAGGCTGATGGGGCCGCATTTCAGTTGCAACGTGGTTGCAAGGACTTTAGAGCCTTGATGTTTGTGGCTACGATCACGGTTACAGAAACTTTTATTAAAACCTCGATCCATTTTCTATGGTTTTGTTGGGTGTTACTCTTGTTCAATTTCTTTTTTTATTTTCCCTTGCTCTCTTGTCTATGTGAAGTAGGTGTTTTTTGCCGCATTAATTTCTTCTTTGGACATAGCTTCCAACTTCATCACACATAAAATGTCATCTAGTTCTAGCATTGTTCATATCAATGTTATCCGCTTCCTTTCTGATGCATTCTAAAGTGAATTGATCTGTACCTTCATACATTTATGCTTGCAGTCAGGTTTACATGGCTAAAGAGATCAAAACTGGTGAAATTGTTGCTCTGAAGAAAATACGTATGGACAATGAGAGAGAGGGGGTATATCTTTGATTACAAAATTTCATAATGTATCACATTCCATACAGTGGACCTAAATCAGAAGTTACAGTCACGTTCTGTTGCTACAATTTTTCCTCTGAACTGTGTTGTTAATTTTTCCATTGCAGTTTCCTATAACTGCTATACGAGAAATCAAAATTCTTAAGAAACTACATCATGAAAATGTGATCAAGCTGAAAGAAATTGTGACTTCTCCAGGTACCCTTTTTCAAGATCTAAATTAGCTTTGTTATCAAATTGAGACGACTTAGGATTTAAAAGTTTGTTTTATTTATACATCTAAAATGTTGTTATTTTTTTTTTCTTTCAGGTCCTGAGAAAGATGAACAGGGGAGGCCAGGCAAGTCATTTATTCTTGTTTTATAAGCCCGACTGCTTGACAGTAGCATATACTATGCTTTATAGTTCTAGTGTGTGAATATTTCCATCAATTTGCTTTGGGGTTAGCATACTAAACTTAGTTTGTCCGCTTTTCATTCTTGTTTTGGGATTGCAGATGGTAACAAATATAGAGGTGGCATCTATATGGTCTTTGAATACATGGACCACGATTTAACTGGCCTTGCTGACCGACCTGGGATGAGATTTACAGTTCCCCAAATTAAAGTATTACTTTTAATACCAAGTTTTATTTCATATATTAATAGTTGCTTGTTTTATTGTCTGAATTGTGTTTCACTTCCTTTCGTAAGTGTTACATGAGACAACTGTTGACGGGGCTTCACTATTGTCATGTAAATCAAGTACTCCATCGTGATATCAAAGGTCTGTATATTGAAAAGATTGTTTTAGTTTAGAATGTAAAAGTTTATTATTCTTATTGTATGTATTTTGTTCGGTTGCAGGCTCAAATCTTCTTATAGACAATGAGGGAAACCTTAAGCTTGCAGATTTTGGACTAGCACGATCATTTTCTAATGACCAAAATGCTAATCTTACAAATCGTGTCATTACATTATGGTACAGGTAATTACCAAAATGCTGATAAAAAAGTTATGGTACAGGTAATTAATGTCATTTTTTGTCATGAGTTTTGATTGGACGATGCATATTTTGACTGTTTTTGTTATATATGTAGACCTCCTGAGTTGCTGCTTGGGACAACAAAGTATGGGCCTGCTGTAGATATGTGGTCAGTTGGGTGCATTTTTGCTGAGCTTCTTCAGGGGAAGCCTATCTTTCCTGGAAAAGATGAGGTTAGTAATATTCTATGTATGATAAGTTGAGAGAAACTAGAAGCTAAATTGGTGACTAATTGATGTGATACTGAGTGCAACGGACTAGTTATGGTTTTATCTTGTATTATTATCAGCGAGATTATGCATAAATGGTATCAAGAAGAGATTCTTTACATTGTAGCTCATCATATTCAGTGTCTGGATACTTGCCACAAGCATAAACTACCTTTCTGTTTCATTAAAATAAATATTGATTTATTTCTTTTGATTTTAAATATATAAGCATTTCTCTGAAAGTTAATTTTAGGTTAAATTAAAAATTTAGTCCTCACCTGTGACATGAGTTTTTCTTGTAGTCCCTGTAAGTAAAAATTTAGTCTTCACCTGTGACACCAGTTTTTGTTGTAGTCCCTGTATGTAAAAACTCAACATTTTGCTCTACATTCCATACATTAATTGGTCTCTTCAGTTTGCTAAAGTTAATACAAGTGTTAGATATTTGTTTTTATTGAGGGACAACAAAAAAAATGTTGTGTCAGGTGTAGATATCAATATTTAGGTTTTTTTTTTCTCATGAGGGATCAAAACAAAGTGTATTTTTTGTATAAGAATTAGAACAAAATAAAGTATCTAATATAGATTACAAATTTACTACCAATTAAATAGCCGGGTTTTTCATTTGTAAATACTTTTCATGTAGGGACTCAAATGTAGAGTGTTTCGCTGCAGAAACTGAAATGGACAAGTGTTAGGTCTTGAGTCTAAATTTTTACCTGATTTATATTTTTATCATCAAGAAAAGATGAAATGCTAATGATGGTGTTTGTGTACATTGCTGGATTTAACCTGCTCAATACTTTGGAAATTTAGTCATTGCGTTGCATTACACTCGCTCCTGATCTTTCTTTTAAGATATATGACATTACTGTACATCCTCGTGATAAATTTTTTTCCAGCTTAAATGTAATGCCGGCTTTTTTTTGTGACCATTGTAGCCAGAACAATTAAATAAAATATATGAGCTGTGTGGAGCACCAACTGAAATCAACTGGCCTGGGGTTTCTAAGATACCTTATTATAATAAATTTATGCCAACAAGGCCAATGAAAAGACGTTTGAGGGAAGTTTTCCGGCAGTAAGTATCAAAATATACATGTTTTTCTTTCCACCAGAAAAGCTAACCTGTAGTTCATTTTCTGGGATTTTTTTATATCTAAATAGCTTGTTTCCCTATGACTTACAGTTTTGATCATCATGCTCTCGAGTTGTTGGAGAAGATGTTGACACTTGATCCAGCACAGGTATCATTTCTTCACTTATAAGTCTGATTTATTAATTAATGATCTTGAATTTTTATTTTACAGGGTTCAAATACTTGTTTTTCCCAGTTTTATTTTTTACCACTCCATCTATTTTATTTGGACATGGTTAACTGTGTCTAGAATAGCTGGTTTGTTATATTATATCATGGATGTTGACAAAAATCTTAGTAAACTTAAGAGAAAGTGCTATGCGTCTGTTTTTTTCCTTTGTGAAAAACGGAAAAACATCAATGCCACATTGCTTGCTAGTTGAGACTAATTCTGTAAAGTAATTATCTGTGCTGTAATTGATAAATATGAAGTTGTGTTGGCGTAACCTGAAAATTTATTGTAAAGTAATTATTTTCCACCTGTTTATGTGATTTTATGACGATTAATTTTGTTTGTGATCCCTTTTCTAAAATTTGTTTGTCGATTTGATTTCTTCAGAGAATTACTGCGAAAGATGCACTTGATGCTGAGTATTTCTGGACAGATCCATTACCATGTGACCCCAAGAGGTAAGAGACCTTCCATGTACTTTAGTTACTTATTTTCAGAATACTACTTTTTTGCGTGAAACTATGTCATCTTAATAGGAATAAATATCTTCTCATTCACTCCTTTCATTTTCCTTTTTACTTTATTGTTTCTTCTCGACTAATCGTTTTCTGGTCCATACTTTTCAACTTCCTACTCTTCTCTACGGCTTAGTTTACCCAAGTACGAGTCATCACATGAGTTTCAGACAAAGAAAAAGCGCCAACAACAACGGCAAAATGAAGAAATGGCTAAGCGTCAGAAAATGCAGCACCCACAGCAGCACAGTCGTCTTCCCCCCATTCAGCAGCCCGGACAACATGGTCAAATGCGGTCAGGACCAAACCAACAGATTCATGGCTCTCAACCCCCAGTTGCTGCAGGACCTACTCATCATTATGGCAAGCCTAGAGGTCCATCTGGTGGACCAGGAAGATATCCTCCCAATGGAAACCAAGGCGGAGGATACAATCACCCAAATCGAGGAGGTCAAGGTGGTGGTTATGGCACGGGACCTTATCCTCCCCAAGGGCGGGGTGCACCTTATGGGTCCAATAACATGCCTAGTGGTGGTCCCCGTGGTGGCGGTGGTGGTGGTGGCGGCGGGGGCAGTGGCTATGGAGTTGGAGCTCCAAATTATCCCCAACAAGGTGGTCCATATGGGGGTTCGGCAGCTGGTCGTGGCTCAAACATGATGGGTGGAAACCGCAATCAACAGCAGTATGGTTGGCAGCAGTAAATATACTTTCTTACGATGATCAGTATTTGCACTATGATTTGGCAATACCCTGATAAATTTGAGACAGATCGGACTATTAATGGATCAAGTTATTTAGAAGAAGATATGAGATCTGACCTCTATGGTTTGTATACTATTGAGATATACTATTCTCATTAAGTACCTGGAAACCTTTGTGATGCGTGCATGCACCTTCAGTAATGTTTGGTGCTCCTAATCATAAGGGCTCCACGAAAGAAGAGTGAACCTCCGATTTTATAGTTTTTTTTTTCTCTATACTCATTGAATCCTGTGCATTATGTATGGACGATAGCAGCATATTTCAAATGTGTTACAAACAGCTGCTTACTGATATTCTTTTCAGGATACTTCCTTGTACAACTTTTTGTTAGTTTTATACTTTATTATGACAGCCACAATATGTAGTAATAAATAAATAAATAAATAGACTCAATATGGATGGTTATGGTAGTGGTGGGGTAGGGAACTGAAATTAATGAATTTCGATAGATTGTGGAAGAAGTAAACAAATTTCAACATGTGGAATTCTGTCATTTGTTTTTATATTGTTCGTCATGTGAGGAGCTAGTTTCTACTTTCTAATTATTGCCATTATTTCATTTTATTTTCTTGAATTACAGCATTGTAATAATAGAGGTTTACTCCACTGATAGAATTACTTAACTTAGTACATTCTGCTTTATATCTTATTTCCTATTATAATGTCGGAGCAGATTTAAAACATTAGAAAATGTTACAACACATTTATAAATAATTGATTATTTTTTGTTATTTTTTAAAATAATTATAATGCACTTAGTTCACTCCACCCAGCCACCCACCCACTCAAGAATGCACTAGGTTCAAATGTTGTATTTTGCTCTTTGCTTCATAAACAATAAATAAACCTCTGGCTTAATTGAAACTATCGATGAAGACATGTTTTCTCTTATTTTTAATCGTGGATAATTGGAATTCGTAGTGTCACAGGTTATACTTTCTACAATTGTTCCAACCTAAAGTTATTGTTGTTACCTACAAAGCATCCATATACTAATATTAACCTTACATTAGTTGGTTATTTTGAATGCCCAACTAATTAATACAAATGCAAATAAATTTATACTTCTTTTCGTTGCTATGAAAAGTATTTTTCTAAACAATCCAAAATTATATATTATCTTAAAATCATTTTTTATTTAACAAAAACTCAATATATATCATTGATTACATCAACAGTGGATATTACAGTGTTTAAATCAAATTTTAGAGATTTTTTTTTAAGCTTAAAAGTCATAACAGCATTGATATACTAATTTAAGTAATCATTGTTTTAGTAAAAAAATCTTTATACTAATTTATTTAAAAATTAGAATTTAACTACTTTTAGTTTCTAGAAAAAAAATATTCTATCTTTCCTTTATACATGTTTTCTCTTCCTAAAAGTGTTTCTAACAAATTTTATTTAAACTTAGCACCAAAAATGGAAAGAACAAACTTCTAGCAGGGATCCAGAAGCATTATTAACAGAGGGAGGAAAAACAGCTCATAGTCTGTTATTATTTACAGCTGATTTTTGAGAATGACTAGAATGCTTTGTTGTATGATTCTCAGTTCCAGATTTTGGGGTCCTTGGAAATGAATTTGAGGAACTTAGTGCTTCCAATGCTGCTAGAACATTCACCATAGTTGGTCTGTGTTTTGGATCTGCATTTAGACATTGTAGTGCAAGTGTTGCTGCGGCTTGTGCTCCTCTCTTGGAGTATTGGCCACCTAATCTTGTGTCCATGATTCTCAAAATTCTTCTGCTATCACTCAGGAATGGCCTTGCCCAATCCACCAATGTTTCTTCTGAAAATCCAGGTCTTTCATCTTCGACTACACGCCTTCCTGTAAGTAACTCCAACAACACAACTCCAAAACTGTATACATCACTCCTTGGGGTCAAATGACCTGTTTGTTTAGTCAAAAGGCCAAGTTATTATCATTACCAAAACATAGCCTCAAAAACTTTACAAATCACGCACATAACATCACAGTATATAAAACTGATCTACATTGACCAGAGATAAAACGAGTCTATAGTATATTAGTCAGTATAAATCTCATCTTACAAGTCAATTTTGTAAGGTTGACTTAGACTTAAGTTCACTTCTTGACCGGAATACTAATTAGTATTTCCAAGACTCTCTAGAGTTTTGTAAGTCTCAAGTGTTCAGTAACAGTAATAACAGTGTACTATTGCATCTTTTTGTGTCTCAATTGTTCCTTGCTTCTTTTTTTGGTACTGTTAATCTAAACATCTAAAAGCTAAGAACCTAAAATTTTTCATAAAAGGGTATAGAAAAATGGAAAGGCTAATTTACCTGTAGCTACATACTCTGGTGCAGCATAACCATGAGTACCAATAACTCTGGTTGAAACATGAGTGTTGTCTCCTGTAGGACCATCTCTTGCCAAGCCAAAATCCGAAAGCTTTGGGTTGAAATCCTGCATATATCATAGTGCTACTCTTTCAGAATGGAGACTTACATGCAAACAACAGGTGTTGTTTTTCTTGACAAATTCACAAGCCTAACTTTCAGTGTTAAATACCGAATCAAGTAGGATGTTGGCTGCCTTTAAATCACGGTATATAACATTTGCATCGAGGGTATGTAAAAATGTTAATCCTCTTGCAACAGCAACTGCAATGTTGATCCGGATAGTCCAGGGAATAGGCTGAACACCTCCTGCAGAAACAGAAAACAAAATTTAAGGTATTATGAATCAAGAGGAAACTATGGTTCAGTTCAAAAACAACATGTTGCACATAAGAGTGTATCTAGACTTATAGGCTTTATATAAAACAGGTCATGTAAGTAGGTTTTGAGGTTAAGCAGAGCCTTCAAACAGGCAAAGTTAAGACTTAAACATTGACATGTAATAGATAATCAGATCAGACTCAGATTTTGCAATTATGAATTACGCTAGGTTTAAGTCTAAATATGTTGAGGAGTAATGGATTAATGGAGACTAAATATGTTGAGGAGTGAATGCACAACTTCTGAATAAATGATTTTCCAAACTTCCTTTGTTCTTCAAGACTAAGCTTTGGTAGTAGGTCTAAACTCAAACTAGAACAGGTTAGGTTCAGGCCTACCTCAAAAGCTTAGTCTTGCCTATTTCTACTCCTTTGTACAATGGTAGCCAATGCATCATTTCAGAATAAATATGTTGAAGAGTAAATGTTTTACTTACTTCTGAATAAATGATTTTCCAAACTTCCTTTATGCATAAACTCATAAACTAGAAGCCTGTTTTTACCATCTGAACAGTAACCAATAAGTTTCACCAGATTTTCATGGTGAAGCTGGCTTAGATAATTGACTTCTGCCTGCAAACATAATGGGTAGAAAATCAGTCAAGGCCTAGCAACACAAGCAGTTCAGTTTATAAAGATTTTGTACAGAACTTGGACATACCAGCCATTCTCTGTGGCCTTGAAAACTTTCTGGTTTAAGTTTTTTGATGGCCACAACAATTCCAGTCCCTGGTCTTGTGGGAGCATAAGTGTTCTCATCTATCCATCCCTTGTATACAAACCCAAACCCTCCTTCTCCAATCAAGTTTTCTTGCCTGAAATTCTTAGTGGCCTCTTTTAGTTCATTGAAGGTGAAAGACTTTAGGTTACTGGAGATGGGTTTGTCAACATTTGATCCTGAAGTTTTTAAAGGAGCTTTTCCTTCACTAGATTTTGAGTTCTCTTTTGTCTTACTTCGAGACTTTGAGCCTCCTGAGAGTAGATGAAATGCAAGTTACAGTCAGCCACCACAGTAACTTTTCTATATTCTTGTACAGAACATTGCACTGTCAATTAATTTGAAACATATAGCCAAACACACATGTATATACACAAATATTGTCACTCTTTGAGTTTGATGAAATCAAAGAGTTGAAAGGCAATGTTAATTCATACCAGTCACTGCATCTAAGAAGAAAGAAAAGGCGAAAATCATTCAACATTATTTACAACCTGAATCAAAGCGAAGAAGCCTCATAATTTCCATCATTTTCATACCAATACCAACACAATCTGTGGAGGCTTATATTTAAGTTAACAAAAATACAGAAAATTCCATCAAGTTCTACGAAACCAAGGACTTGAGAACACTAAAAAACAAGAAAACAGAAGAAGAAGGTTCATTAAAATACAGCTAGTCCTATAATCTTTCAGGTTACAGCCTGTGAACTATTGTTTTAACTCTTACCCTTTGGAAACCATCGCCTTCTTCTTCTCTCCGTGGAAACCAAAGACACAAAAATGGAACCATCCACCATGACAAACAAATATTAAAATTCAAAGCATCATCATGCATCAACCTAGTGACACGAGCGGTCCCAAGTTGTGATAACATCAAAGCAGAAGAAAAATAACTCAAGGTTTATTTATATTTTGCACTAAAGAAAAGAAAAAATGAGGGCAAACACAAACACAAACACAAACAAAAACACACACACACACGATTAAAAGAACCAAATTAAAACTGACCAAAGAAACTTGTGGAAGACACATGAGCCACTGGTTTTCTGCAGCAGTTTCCCATGATCAAAGTTTTAATCTTTTTGTTTCTGAGGAGAGAACAACAGCACCAATGGTGAACAGGGTTTGAAAGAAAAGATCTACAAGAAGAAAGAAGAAAATGTGCAGTGTATGAGCTTAGATAAAGAAGTGGAAGCAAAGGCTAACAGAGGAAACAGCGTAGTCAATGAGAGGAAAAAATTGTTAATCGCTGAACCAATGTAAACATAACTTGTTTGCTCACTTTGATTCTTCAAAGATTGAAGTGTGATAAGGGCTAAGCACCCCAAAACAGGCTCTGCATCATACGTGTTTTTTTCTTTAATAATTATAGCTAACATTTTGACTCTTATGTTCATGAACACGACAGCTTCCTTAAGCTGCCAAGGTGACATCAGAGTTGAAAAAAGAATGTCAACTGTTACATTTCAGAGCAATACTCGTAAAATCTTAATCTCTGCAAACTTAAATGTCTTCTGCACATTTTATTATCGATTAAAGTTTATTTATAAGCATGAAGTAGTGTAAGTCAATAATTAATTTATAGTTTAATAAATCTCTACTTTAATTTTGTAGTTTCTAAATCAAATAAAATAGAAATGTTGAAAATAACATGACAACATTTATTGTCGGGACTCTATTTAATTACCATCTTCCCAACTACCTGACCTGGTCAAGCACTGTTGTTGTCATTATTGCTGAAAACTTCAAATGCTTTTCTTCTTGTCTTGCCAACACACTGTATATTCAATTTTTTCAAAGTATCAGGTTATTCTGTTCTGGTAAAAACTTTGGAAGTGGTGTTCATAGACTTTCATTTGAAAATCTTGATATGTTGTTTGATAACCATTTGAGGTTATCTAAATAAACCTTATCATGTAGTGTTTCATCCATCCATCTAGTTATCTGTTTCTTCACACACAGACATATGTAAATATAATAATATGTGTGTGTCTGTGTGTTTTCTTATCGTGGTTTTCTTTGTCAGTCAAATATGTCTGAATTCGTTATTGTGTTGTGCCTTTTGGTGACCAAAACATGTGATGATCATGTGCCATGGATGAAGAGTTAGTCATGTGATGTTTCCTTCAACCGTATCAGGTTTCAAAGTGTCATAAAGCCATATGAATAGTTGCATATTGAAAGCACGTTGTTCTTACAAAAAGGACGAACATGCAAGTTGGTGAATTTCAAACTAATAACTTTTTGTTTCTGTACAAGAAAGAATTCTTAGAACTTCATAACTTGTATATTCAAGATACATGATGGGAAAAGAAATCACGTTGCCAATAATTGCTTAGTACTTCGTTTGTGTTTGTTCCCACGAGAATGCAGGTTTTCCCCATTCTGCTTCGTGAACCATGGATGAATGTCAAGAACATTCTAAGTCATGAAAAGAAGCAAAACACAATTCACACACAACCTTATCTTTCAAAAAACGTGGTTAATTATCATCCAAGGGAAAAAGAAAAAAAAATGCATGAACAGTTTATATAGATAGAGGGTTAAATATATTTTTGATTTTTTAATTTTGAGTGAAAATTGAAATTAATCTCTTTTAAAATTTTTGAACCAATTTAGTTCTTTAACTCTCTAATTTCGTGAATTTAGTCATCTTAATCAAATTTTATTAAATTTATTTACCTTTTATTTTACATTTTTCAGCTAACATTGAAAATAAAATATGTCAAACGGTGTCAACAAACTAAAATATTGTAGTAAAATATGTTTAAAATATCAAATAAATTTAATAAAATTTGATTCAAAGTACTAAATTCACAATTTTTTTAAATAAAATATTAAATTAGTTTAAATTTTTTAAAAAGAAATAATTCTAATTTTAACCAAAATTTGAAGTAAAAAATATATTTAACCTGGTTTGCGTTATTCCTAAGGTGAAGTGGTAAAAAGGGTAGCTTTAAAGAAGACTATGTCATATTGTGACTTCAACTCTATCCGAAAGGAAGGTCGTAAAAAAAGACAAATGCGCCAAACCAAACCTTTAAGGTTTCCCATTTAAGAATTGAAAAATTAAGTATTTTTCTTGGTTGAAGTAGTCTAGAAATTGACAATAATAGTTAAAGTTAAAAAAAAATATTATTATTATTCTATTGTTGAAGTTTCTGTGAGTGAGAATATAATGATAACATACAAGAATTGTTGTACTTGTGGTACGTATACAAGGGTTTAAAAAGGAAAATAATAGTATATTTTCGGCTATATTTGTTTTACCTAATCAAAACTTTATCTGTTCTTCACCAACTTGTTAGAACAAATAAAGACCAAAAGCATCAACTCCTTCAAATACGTCAATAAGAGATAATAAAACCTTTTTCCATAATGAAGATGAGAGAAAATAGGTTTTTTTTAACAAAGCCAAACAAATAACATAATTAAAAAGTGTAAAATTTATTCTTTTGTTCTTAAGTTATCTCATTTTTATTCTTTATGATATATATTATTTTCACTTTCTACTTAGGTTTAACATTGTTCTACTTCATATGCATCTACAATGTTCCAATTGTCGAGAAAGGATTTTGTGACATAATTTGAGTTTTGGTTTAAGACGATATCAAACATTAATCATGAGAATTTTTCTCAACGAATTTGGATGCTCTGTTAATTTTTTTTTTATTGTTATTATACTATATATTTATAATATACTGATTACCACTAATTTTTGATGTTTTAAAATATATTAAAAAAATATTTAAAATATAAACATAATGTGTTCTTAATGTTCAGTCAGAGAACAACACCAAAAAATTTTAGTAGAGAATTTGGACTCTTTTTCAACGAGAATTCGAACCTTTGCTATCACGTTGTGACATGATAAAATTTGTAATTGCATTTTTTAGTCTATTAAATGAAATTCATTTTGTAAAATCTGCTTCATTTTATTCTACTCTGAAGTTTGAATTGTAAGAAAAATAAAAGTTAGGATTATGTATTTTGGATACCTGGACAGATGAATGGAATGTGGGCCTTATATGAAGTGTTATGGGTATTTTTTCCCCTGCAGCCACTTTATCACTAACTGTACCCCCTATTTCTAATTGCACCATTTACTAATTAAAATTACTAAATACCCTATTTTAATAAATCATGCAACCGATTTCACTGCCACTATAATCGTCTTCTCCGCTGCGTCATCTCTATTGTACCTCTGTTCTCCATTGCAGAGTAAAAGAAAAAAAAAAGTTACAGAAATCATATTTAAAAAAAATTGTTTTGGAAATTCTATTTCAAAAATCATATTTTGGAAATTCTAAAAATTTTCTTTTTAGAAAAAATCTCAGACAGGTAATTCAAATATATTTTACAAAAAGTGAAATGGTCCTTTTACAAATTATAGAGGTGCAGCAAGAAAAAAGTTAGGGTCGTGTTCTGGGCCTTTTAAAATATAAATGATTAGATAATTTAGAACTGCAATCTATGTATTGTCTCAATCAATTTCTGCATCATTTATTTATTTACATGCCATGAAGAAATTAATCTAAACTATGGCCCAATACTATTTAATTAAGTTTCTCTTGCAAACGACTAATAAAATTACTATAATGTACTAGAGATGTCATTGTATATTTTTTTCATAATTTTCTCCAACATTAATTTAATAAAAATATCAGTTTTTCATTTCTAATAGAAGATTAATTTTTGCCTAGGCATAAAAAATTTAACCACTGTACTAATCTTTTGCGCAATTTGAATGGATAATTTCAGTGCAAATATAATTATCAAGTTGTGTAGTTTGAACTAATAAAAATAAGTAACACTTGCTTTTGTTATTCTTTATTAATTGAAGATCCAGATGCTTTAATTTGAATATATATTTTATTGTTCTGAATTGAAAAAAAAAAGGTACATTTATCTTGTTTTTCATATTTAATTGTCATAGAATTGTGTCGCATTCTCTTCTGTTTTGAATATAATTTTTATTAAGTACTTTTTAAAAAGTATGATAATATTAATGTTTAATACTAAAAGATTATATATAGTTAACTTTTTAATATAAATAATTACCAAAAAGAATAATTATATACATCTTAAAATAAAATTTCAAAGTAAATTAAAAGTATTTGAGTAATTTGAAAAGACAGACCGAAAAAATCATAAGTACGGACTTATTTGTTCTTTCTAATTGAACACGTTTTTTAATATCACTAGTTTCGATTTATACAAATTTTTAAAATATATATGAAATTATATTAGATAATGACGATAATATAATATTATTAAATTATATATATATATTAAAATTATATTTATTAAAAATAAAATGAAATATATTAGTAAAGATGAGAGAATAATGGTTGATAAATAGAGAAAAACAGAGATAGACGGTTTTATAAAAGAAATTATAAAACTAGCAGTCAATTTTCAAAAATTTAATAAATAATTATATTTTAAAGGATAAAATTGATATTTTGAGATGTGGATAAAAAAAGAAATCTCTTTATATCTTTATATATTATTAGATAAAAAATAATTTAATTAATTAAAATACATAATTCACAAAAATAAAATGCAGGCAAAATTAAATATCAGACCAAGTTAATTTTTTTTTTAAATATAGAAAATAGAGTCTGGACGAAAAAAGTAGGGAGATTAAACTCGTAAGTCAAGAAATAAAGAAACAACATATCTCTCTAAAAAAATAATGAAAATGTAAATTTTCATTCACTTACTATAAAGTAGAGGTGTTAATTACTTACTAGTTAATCTAGTTTATACAAGAATGTATATAGTTATTGATTTTGTGCCAAAAGAAGAGAAAGCTACAAATATTTGAAAACTGAATTGTTTTTGTTTTCTGTAGAAAAAGGAATAGGGAATATTCTTGAGAAAAAGTATATTCTGAAAGTATATAAAATTCGTTGAAATAATAATAATATAAAAAGTGAAACAGAATTCAAAATGAAATTCCCTTTTTAAGCAGAAACAGATAATGGTCGAAGAAAAATTGTACGAACAGTGTTTATTTTGGGTTATGCATGCACATCTTAATCACCAATGGTCCCACTCAAATAATTCTGCGTGGTCCAACCAAATAAATTTTTCTTTTATACAAAACCATTAACAAAATCGAGTAAATTGATTAAGATATTATTGTATTCCAAAATTTTGGAAAACAATAATTAAACATTCGATAAATGCCTAATAAACAATTTAAATAAAAGAGGATAAGCCAAAATTAAAAGAAAGACTAACCATATATTAATCATGATAACATAACGTATTATCACAAAATAAATAAAATAATTGTTATCTAAATTTTATTATTGTAAATTGGCCTATTTTCGATAGCGGGTAATAGAATGTCCAATAAAATTATCTAGGATAGATTTTTACTTGACTTTAATGTTATGTTAAAAATGGCTCTAAACCTAATTCAACCTCACTTATATATTATTAATTGACATTATTTATAGTCGATGTAGGACTTCTAACACTTTTATTTTTTAAAGTTTTTGTGATTTATATATTGTTGTCAAGACTTGGACTTGTTTCGATACAAATACAGAGGAGAAATAATATATTGGTTAAAATCTAGTTTAAGGTAAATTTATTTTTTTTTCTTGGTTGCATGCATGAGAATAGATATTTAGATGTGGAGTTTGATGGATAAATATGAATTTATACCAATTTATAGTCATAATAATATACTTTTAGTTTGATAATCAAGTTTTTTTTTCTTGTTATGGATAAAGATTAATTTTTACAATGTAATGATATCTTTAGTTTGATAATCAAATTTTTTTTATAAGCAGGTTTGAAATTTTTATGCTAAAAACAAAAGTTGTTTGGAGTAGCTGGATATGTTTTTACGGAAGGAATACTAGTTCATTTTTTATAATTTTAAAGTACATGATCTGGACTGTAAATGGAACTTGATCACAATGTTTTTTAGTTTTGTATAGGAAATTTTTTTAGAAATTTGTGATACTTATTATATATTTGTAATACTATTATTTTTCTTGATATTTCTAACTAGTAATATATTGTATAAATCAGATATTTGAAATTAATAGAAGTGATGAATATGATGTTAAAGAGTTTTTTTTTGTGTGAAACTTTAGCGTTTGTACGAGAAATTTCAATAATTTTAAAAAATTGAAATATATATCTTGTAATTAAATTATTTATAATTGAATTTTTTTTTTTAAATAATTAATTTGGATAAAGTAATTGAATGTCTTATATTTTAATTTTATTACTTGGATAAAATAATTTAATTTTTATTTTACAGCTAACTTAATTTTATTTTTGAGTTTAATTTAATTTAGTTTGATCTCAACCGTATCGACCTAGGTCAATTCGAATTAATTCGACCTCGGCATAATTTGAATTGATTCAACCTCAATTGATTCGGCTTGAGTTGATTCGACTTAATTTTCAACTATGGTAGATTGGTTTAAACCTTATGTCTAGTTCATTTTTAGCTTGACCCGACCTGTCCTGAAGTTCGGCAAGAGCCGATTAAGCTTAAAATCATCTCATCTACACCTTCGACTTAGGGCAACTCGACTCTAACTTCAGTCTCAGCCAACTCTATTCGACATTTGGCTTGGGTTGACTCAGTTCAACTTGTGATACGGGTGACTAGGCTCAACCTTAAACTCAAATCGACTCGATTCAGAGCCATCTTGTGTCAACCTTCAGCCATGACCAACTCAGCTTGACATTTGGCCAAAACCGACCTAGCTTGGCATTCAGTTCAAGTCAACTCGGCTTAAACCCATCTCATCTCGACCTTTGATGAGGGCCGACTTGGCTCGACTTTCGACCCAGGTCGACTCAACCTTCGACCCGAACCGGCTCTGCTCAACTTTCGACTTAAGCAATAAACAATTCCACAACTTGGGAATTTCTAATTTCCTTATTTTTTAAAGTGAATTTCAAATTATACTATTTTAGTTATCTGAAATACCTTTTTAAAATTCTCAATTTAAATTTCCTTTTATTTTCCTCATTCAAATATGTCATTCTTTTAAAAAATAAATCAAATTCTTCAAATAAATGAATTACTCTCTTAAATTATCTAATACAAAGCAAACATAAATGATTTCTAATATGCCATAATATGTTGATAAAATGGTGAAATTGAGGATGATTTTCTTTATTATTCCAAACAAGAATAATGTTTGAGCCAAATACATGTCCTTAGCATGTTTCGAATTATATTTACTTTTTAAATAAAATTCAAAATGTGAATTTTGCAAGTGGGTAAAATTAGTTTAAGATGGTCATTTAGAAAAAAAAGTTATATATATATATATATATATATATATATATATATATATATATATATATATATATAATAAAAGATGAACTAGAACATTACTCCATCAATTTGGCAGAGTCTCTGTAATTCTGCATAACTGGTTTTTACATAGCAGTAGTCGTTGGACAAAATTCATTTATTTTAAAAACTAAGAGAAATACATTGTAGTCAAAATCCATCACTTTTATTTACTTGGTTATGAAATAGTTGTTTGCCAAGGAAGTCGCACGCTGAGATACTTTTTAGATATTAAATTATTTATATTTCACTAAATTATTATATTTTATCAACATATTTCAAATGTGATGAATGGTTAATTGATTTTTTTAATATATTAAAATTGAGCTGAAGTGCATGTGAATGCGAAAATATGTTTTTATATGACATGTAAACATCAATTATTTTCAATGAGAGAATATTACGTTTACACACACAAAATAATAATAAATTTAACGATTATATATATATATATATATATAATAAATTTATGTTTATTTATAAAATATTATCTAAATCATTTTGGGAACAAAAGTGATGTATTTTAAAATTAGAAAAATAAATTAAATAAAAAAGCATTTTTCCCTCTAAATTTTATCATTTCGAACTATCTAAATATATTAATTGAAAACTATTTAAATAGTTTTTTGTTTTTTTGCGTCATATTATTTTTCTAATTTGGTGGGTTAGAAATTAATCTCATATTTTTGTTGTTAAATCTCGTACAGTGGAAGTGACTCATTTGCTGGTCTAGATTCTTTTTGTGATTTGTTTTGTTTTATGTTTTCGATGTGAAAAAATATATAAATAATATAATCCTAATCATTGAGATGAATTAATTAACATACGCGCAATTCGATGCATCTTAACTACAGTCAAATATAAGAATGATTAAGTTAAATAATTTTTTTAATCTGTCGCTATAAACTGTTCAACGTACGTGTTCCACATGCATACTAATTTTGTTGATTAATTATTTTCCTAAACTTGATCCTTAAGTAATCATCATGTAAATGACCAATTGACCCATATCATACCATCACCTAAGTATCAGGTTATTAAACATGTTTTTTTAGTTAATGTTATTTTGTCTGGTTTTACTTCCTGTATTTTTAAAAATTTATTTATTAGTTTTCAGAAAAACTAAAATATTATATGAATTCTAGTCCAAAAAATTGTCACTAAATATTAAATTTGAAAAATAAAAATATTACATATCTTACGTCATTTAGAAATCAAGTGAATTTATAATATATGTAAGTGGATGTAAAAATTTAATTTTACAAACTAGTTTGATAGACTGAATTAAACACAAAATTCAATTTTTAAAATTATATCAAAGTTAGTTAATTAGATATCAAGTAAATTTATAATATATATATATATATATATATATATATAATTATACCAAGATTATCTCAGTGACATTTTTTATTTGTTAGACTTAACGTATTACATTTTATTAAATCGCTATTACATGTTATTAAACCGTTATTACACAACTAGAGATACGTATTATTAAATCTTATATTTAGTAAAAACAAAATTTAATATATCAGTAAATGAAAACCTTATTTTATTTTATAGATATTTTTATATAGTTAAATCATATTTAAAGTTCATTTATGAAAGAAAATAAACTAATATTACGTATTACGTATTACACGAGTTTAATTCTTATATCACCTTTTGTGAGTGTAAAAATCACGACAAAAATATCAAATTTGTGTACAAGAATTAATTAAAATTACATATTTTTATAAGTTGACAAAATGAAATCGTTTAAAAATATAAAATTAAAGAAAAAAATTGGGACATCTAATTACTGTCTCTGAAACAGAAACGTTTATGCATAATTTTTTTCTTACAGTGTCTTCACATGTTTGTAATGTTATTTTGTGAATGAAAAACGTAATTTGACTTAAAAAGAAACCCTAATATTGTAAGACAGTGATGTTTTTTCTCCTACGTGTAAGTAAAGTTAATTATTTTCGTGATGTTGTTTCTAGAATTTTGGGTAGAACATGGGTGTTGTGTTCACGTGTGTGGGGTCCATGGATTTATAGTGTGGACCATAAAAACACAACCAAACAGAGAACAGGAATTTGCCAGTTTTTTTTTTT